>Ga0075012_10001043_pt1 | contig 29012 bp, 29 predicted proteins | sample All_14_2_FD_71474 | JGI IMG/M metagenome (GOLD analysis project Ga0075012, IMG submission 71474) | Freshwater microbial communities in response to fracking from Pennsylvania, USA - Allegheny Zone_MetaG_DW_15 | ecosystem: Environmental > Aquatic > Deep subsurface > Groundwater > Drilled...
CTAATTGCTCTATGCTTATATAAATGTAGTATTTATCGTAATAACTATTGAATGAAATTTGTCCAAAAACAACAGACTCGGCTTTTATGTCTTTAAGTGATTGTTCAATTTTAGGGTTGGAGCCTTTCAATGTGTGAATAGCTTTTTCATTTTCTGCTTGAGCCGCAAGGTTACCAAATTTGCGACGTTGTAATATAACGCAATTCTGCCTTGTCAATTCTGCTTCAAAATCTTCAGTGAAATTTTTAGCTATTGTAACCTCTCTACTGCCTTCTTCCGTGCAAAAATCCCAAACATAAGTGTTGTTACAATTATTGCTTTGAGCAAAGGAGCGAGCAAGTAGAAAGGTTAAAATGGAAATTAATAGCAATGGTTTCATTTCGAGAAATGGCGTTATTGACAAGTGAAAATGACTTTGGATTGGCTGGCCTTTATTGTTTGTAAAACTGTGCAGGTGTCCAAACCCTTGATTAATTTGAATGTGTGTTTTCCTGATGGTATTTCAATTGTTTTGATAGACGGGGTGTTGTTGGTGGGGAAGATGGTTTTGTTGTCAACGAAGATTTGTGCATCGCTCCAAGTAGAGTTTACAACAAGAGAGACAGTAAATAACAATTCTCTATCATTACGAGATGCTGGGTTGCCTTTATTTTCTGCCTTAGAAGGATTTTCCTTCGTGTTGTTTTGTGGTGGAGTTGGATAGTAATTGTTCGTTTGATGCTCGACATAGCCAGTTATTGGGCTATTGACATTTCCTTCTGCTGAAATTATTGGGAGTGGCTTTTCTGCCATAGGTGTACCATTAAGTTGCCAAACTATGACAATTACACTTGAAACAGAGGTTAAGACGCTAATTCCTCGCTCCCAAACGCCCTTTTTGCTGAAAAACCAAAATAGGGATGCTATCAAAACTAGCACTGCGAATATTAAGGCAATTATGTTCATCACTTTCAGTTTTTGGTTTTAATCTGATTTTATCAAGTTCTGCATGCACCGTTTGCGATACCCTACCCGCAAAACCACGCCCTTCTCATCCAAAACACCCTCCCTACCCAGCAATGATATCAAGCGGCATACACAAGGGTTTTAGTCTCCTCAACCGAACGGGCGAAGTATTCGTTTTCAAATGGGCGCTCCCTGATTAAGTCCACCTTACGGTTGAGGAGCTTCTCAAGGTCAATCATCATGGAGAGCAGGGACAAGCCAACTTTTTCACCCTGTTTGAATTTGACCAAAAAATCAACGTCGCTCACTTTTTCATCAAACTCGCCCGATACGAGGGAACCAAACACATAGAGTTTTTCCACGCCGTATTTTTTGCAAACTTCCTTTAGGGAAGGGGTATGAGGCTTTAGGAAAGCAAGTTTCCCTATCTCAAAATTGATTGTATTTGCCATTGTTGGAGGCATCGTCAAAGTTTCTGACAAATATACAATGTTTGTTTTTGAAGATGGGTTCATTGTGGCGTTTCTTGCGACTCCCCGTCCGCAAAACGCCCTCATTTCCCTCCCCCATCAAACCAACCCCTCACAAACCTTCGGATTGCGGTGAGCACTCCCGTCCCTTCCAACGCCAAAACCTTCCCATCTTCCCCCAAAACCCATCCCAAAATCCTTACATTTGCCATTCAAAAACATCTGAACGTGCTTTTCGGCCTTTTCAAAAAAAACAAACCTTCCGTGGCGGCGGCTGCCGACTTCTCCTTCCTCGGCACGGACATGCACTCACACATGGTGCCCGGTGTGGACGATGGCTCCGATTCCGTGGAGACAAGCCTCCAACTGCTGCAAGGTTACGTGGACTTGGGCTACCGCAAAATCATCACCACGCCGCATACCCGGCCCGACTATTTCCCCAATACCCAAGAGCAACTGCGGGCAGGCTTCGAGCTGCTGAAACCTGCCATCACTGCCGCCGGGCTGCCGCTGGAGGTGGAAATGGCCTCGGAATATTTCGTGGACTACGAATTCCTCCAGCAGCAGGACATCAACAACCTGCTGACTTTTTCAGGCAAACACCTGCTCATCGAGCTTTCGACCTACCAAGCGCCACCAAACCTGTTTGAAACCATTTTTCAATTGAAACTGAAGAGTTACCAGCTCATCTTGGCCCACCCTGAGCGCTACGGCTACTATTCCCAGGACTTCAAGCAGTTCGAAAAACTGAAGGATTTCGGCTGCATGTTTCAAGTCAACCTGCTTTCGCTTTCGGGCGCCTACGGCAAACCGACGAAGGACCTCGCCCTGAAGTTTTTCAAAAACAACATGGTGGACTTCCTCGGCACGGACATGCACAACGCAAAGCACCTCGAAGGCCTCCATGCCCTCCGCCAAGACCACAAGCTGATGCACTTCCTTCAGGATTACCAGTTCAAGAACAAAAGCCTGTAGTTCTCGATGGTCTGTCGTTTTGGGCAGAAGACGGTTGATTTTCAAACCGCCGAACTTTCCTAACTTTGCGCCATGTCCAGAATCATGGGAATTGACTATGGCACCAAGCGAACAGGCATCGCCGTGACCGACCCGCTGCAAATCATCGCTTCGGGCCTGACCACCGTGCCGACGCACGAGCTGTTTGATTTTATTGGCAAATATTTGCAGGAGGAGGAGGTCGAGGCCATCGTGGTGGGCGAGCCGATGTACCCAGACGGGAACCCGGCGCAGATTGCAGGGCACGTGAAGGGCTTCGTCAGCAGGTTGCGCAAGCAATACCCCACGTTGCAAGTGTTCATGCAAGACGAGCGCTACACCTCGAACGCCGCTAAGCAAATTATTCTGCAAAGCGGCGCCAATCGCAAAAAACGGCAGGACAAGTCCTTGGTGGACAAAATCAGTGCAGCCTTGATTCTGGAAGATTTTTTAAACAACAAGCAGTGATTGGTGACTGGTGAACAGCGATTGGCAAGCCGCCAAGCGCCCCGCCGTCAGCAATACCCGTAGGGATATGATTTTACCAATTTATGCGTACGGGCAGCCCGTTCTGAAAAAGGTTGCCGAACCAATTGCGCCGGACTACCCCGGCCTGAAGGAGTTGATCGAAAACATGTGGGAAACGATGTACGAAGCCGACGGCGTAGGCATCGCAGCACCACAAGTGGGCTTGGCCATCCGCCTGTTCGTCGTGGACACGCACCCGCACGAGGACGAAGACGAAGATGAAAAAGGAAAAGAAAAGGAGCCACTGAAATATGTTCCAATAAAAAAGGTGTTCATCAACGCCCAAAAACTGGAGGAAACTGGCGACGAATGGACGGTGGAGGAGGGCTGCCTCAGCATCCCCGACATCCGTGGCGATGTGGATCGCCCATCGTTCGTGCGCATTCGCTACCTCGATGAAAACTTTGTGGAGCACGAGGAGACCTTTGAGCACATGAACGCACGGGTCATCCAGCATGAGTATGACCACATCGAGGGCATCCTGTTCACCGAACTCTTGAAGCCGCTCAAGAAGCAGCTCATCAAGCGGAAACTGGAAAAAATCAAGCTGGGCCAATCCAAGGCCGACTACAAGTTGAAGTTTGCTCCAAAGCGTTGATATATTTCGAGATTTAGAGATTAAAAATTGCTTGGCAACCTCCCAATTTTTAATCTCTAAATCACCCAACCTCCATTTTGCAAACCTTCCGCACCATCTTCCCACCCCTGCGCAGCAGCGTTTCCATCTCGCACGATGACCGCTTGCTCTGCCTAGGCTCCTGTTTTGCGGAGCAAATGGGCGGGCGGCTTCAGCGGCTGAAGTTCCCCACCTCGGTGAATCCCTTCGGCATTGTTTTCAACCCCGTTTCGATGGCCAATTCGCTGGAGCGGTTGCTGGTTGGCGAGCCGTTTTGCGAAGCAGAACTGGTTGAAAATCAAGGGCTTTGGCACAGTTTCGAGCATCATGGCTGTTTTTCAAACCCCGACAAAACTGCGGCGCTGGATGCCATCAACCGCTCGTTTTCTGAAGGGAGAAAATTCCTTGAAAACACCAATCGGCTCATCGTGACGCTCGGTTCGGCGCATGTTTTTACGCTTAAAAAAACAGGTGCGGTAGTGGCCAATTGCCACAAGCTGCCCGCCGCCGATTTTGAGCGCAGACGGCTAACGGTGGATGAAGTGTTGGCGGCACTTTTGCCCATTTTTCAAAAGCTGAAGTCGAAACTCCCCGAACTGGAAATCATCGCCACCGTCAGCCCCGTGCGGCACCTGCGGGACGGGCTGATGGAAAACCAGCGCAGCAAGGCCACCCTACTGCTGGCTTTGGATGAGCTGGCGCAAAAACTCACCTACGTCCATTATTTCCCCGCCTACGAAATCCTTCTCGACGACCTCCGTGACTACCGTTTTTACGCCGAGGACATGGCGCACCCAAGCCCGCAGGCCACCGACTACATCTGGCAATATTTCGAGCAGGCGTTTTTCGAAGAAAAAACAAAGCAACTTGTCAAACGGATTGAGCAGGTGCTGACGGCGCTGTCGCATCGGCCATTCCATGCACAATCCGTTGAGCATCAGGCTTTTTTGAGAAAACAGGCCGAGTTTATCCACCAAATTTTGAAGGAATTTCCTGGGCTGGATTTTGGGCAGGAGCTGGCAAATCTGGGCGTAGGCTAACGGTTTGTATTTTTCGACAAAATTTTTGCGATTTTTTTGTGGCGTTTACAATAATTGAATCTTGCGGGTAGTTTTATAGGCGATTTTACAAACAAAATAGCCTGTTTCAGTTTTGAAGTTCTTCGGCTCGGTGGTCTTGGCAATGTTTTTTTCACTGCTGACTTCCACGGAGCCGAAACCGAAAAACCTACAGCTTCCACATTCACTTAGTTAACTAACCACGATAATTTGGATGAAACAATACTTTACTCAATTAGACTTGATTCGCTACATCTATCGGGAAACTTCGGCGGCTGAGTCCCTCGAAATCACCGAAGCCCTGAGCGAAAACCCCCTCTTGCGGGAAGAATACTTGGAGCTTTACCAGAGCTACCTCCAATTGCCAAAAGCCAAATTCAGCCCCCGGCCATCTGCCCTCCAAAACATCCTTAGCTACAGCGAGCAAACTGCCTTGAACCCAATGCACTAGCCGCTTTGGCCGAGGACCCCGAAAAGCTCGCAGAAAGCCCTTCATGCCCCACAGCTTGAAGGGCTTTTCTATTTTTGGCCATGCTTCTCAATTTCGCTTTTTTTCTATTCTTCCAATTCCAGCACAAGCACTACCTTTCGTCCGCATTCCCTTGCAAGACCGATGCAAATTGCTGCCGCAATTGCCATTCAAAAAAAATGTTTTTATTTTTTAAAAAAAATTGTTTTAAACTTAATTTTGTTTTAGATTTGCATCGTTTTCAAAACAATTTCTATCAAACTCAAACCAGAATACATGTTTCAAGACAGAGAATCCAAGCTGAAAGCGCTGAACCTAGCCATTGACAGGATTGACAAAACCTTCGGCAAAGGCACGGTCATGCGCTTGGGAGATAAACAAGTGCTCGACGTAGAATCCATTTCGTCTGGTTCGCTCGGGTTGGACATTGCACTCGGCGTTGGGGGCTTCCCCCGTGGCCGCATCATTGAAATCTACGGCCCGGAGTCTTCTGGTAAAACCACGCTGGCCATCCACTCCATCGCTGAATGCCAGAAAGCCGGCGGCATCGCTGCCTTCGTGGATGCCGAGCACGCCTTCGACCGCTCCTACGCCGAAGCCCTCGGCGTGGACACGGAGAACCTGCTCATTTCCCAGCCTGACAACGGCGAGCAAGCCCTTGAAATCGCTGAGAACCTCATCCGCTCAGGTGCCATTGACATCATCGTGGTGGACTCGGTAGCGGCACTGGTGCCACGAGCCGAGATAGAAGGTGAAATGGGCGACTCGAAGATGGGCCTTCAAGCCCGACTCATGTCGCAGGCCATGCGGAAACTCACGGCGGCCATTGGCCGCACGGGCTGCACCTGCATCTTCATCAACCAGTTGCGGGAGAAAATCGGCGTCATGTTCGGCAACCCCGAAACCACGACCGGTGGCAACGCCCTCAAGTTCTACGCTTCCATCCGCCTCGACATCCGCCGGAACGGACAAGCCCTCAAGGACAAGGAAGGCAACGTGGTGGGCAACCACGTGAAGGTGAAAGTGGTGAAAAACAAAGTGGCACCACCATTCCGTACCGCTGAATTCGACATCATGTTCGGTGAAGGCATCTCCAAAAATGGCGAGGTCGTTGACATGGGCGTTGATTTCGGCATCATCTCCAAAAGCGGGGCATGGTACGCCTACGATGGGGCAAAAATTGCCCAAGGCCGCGACGCTGCTAAATCGTTTCTAATGGACAACCCAGAGGTTGCGAAGGAAATCGAGCAGAAAATCAAGGATAAAATCGCCACCAACCAAATCAAAATCCCTGCAACTGCGGGCGCTGCGGATGATGATGGAGGCGACGACGAATAACATATTGACTCATTGGTTTCTCAAGTACAAGATTGGCCGGGCGTCCAAAAACGCTCGGCCATTTTTCGTTTAGGCTTGTAGGTAAACCATGTATTTTTCCTGAAAATAGGCTTCTTCGAAAAAGTCGGAAATCGGGTAGGTTTCCGTGTACTCGCCTTTGGGCAGGGCCTTGATTTCAGCTTTCAAGTTGCCGCCCTTCAAGGCTATGAGGCCATTTGGGAGGGAATGCGATTCCTTGGGTTTGTACAGCCGCTGCGCCGTCCAAAGCCGGAGTTGGTCCAGTTCAGCCACGGCCCTCGTCACCACAAAATCGAAACGGGTTTGCTTCAGTTCTTCGGCTCGCACCTGCTCTGCCTTGGCGTTCGTCAGCCCCAGTTGCTCAATCACGTCCTGCACCACTTTTATTTTTTTCAAAGTCCCATCGATGAGGTGAAACTTCGTCTCGGGCATGAGGATGGCCAATGGCACGCCAGGAAAGCCGCCGCCCGTGCCGATGTCCAGGATTTCAGCACCAGGCTTGAACCGCATCAGCTTGGCGATGGCCAGTGAGTGCAGCACATGCCGTTCGTACAAGTTCTCGATGTCCTTGCGGGAAATGAGGTTGACCTTGGCGTTCCAGTCACGATACAGCCTATCGAGGTCGGCGAATTGCTGCCGTTGCTCGGCAGTGAGGTCGGGGAAATATTTTTCGATGATTTGCATTGGATAAGATTCAGTGCTGCAAAAAAGCACAAGTTATTGCTAGTTTTAGCAAAAATTTCGAACAACTTAAAACAACGATCATGGAACATTGGCTTTATGTGCTCATCATCGGCGCCGCATCGGGTTGGTTGGCTGGCCAGCTTTTCCGGGGATACGGCTTTGGCCTCATCGGCAACATCATCGTAGGCATTATTGGCAGTTTCATTGGGTTTTGGCTGTTTGCCAAGCTCAACATTAACTTGGGGACTGGCATTGTCAGCACCATTCTGACCGCTGCGGCTGGTGCCATCGTGCTGCTGTTCGTAGCCGGGCTTTTCAAAAGGAAATAACGCCGGATGAGAATAGCTGTGAATGCACGCTTTTTGCTGAAAAACAGGCTGGAGGGCATCGGCCTTTACACCCATGAAGTAGTCAGGCGCTTGGTGGCACAGCACCCTGAGCACGATTTTTTGTTGTTTTTCGACCGCCCGTTTGACCCTAGTTTTGTTTTTGGGGAAAATGTGCTTCCAGTCGTGTTGTTCCCGCCAGCTAGGCATCCGTTCCTGTTTGTTTGGTGGTTCGAATGGTCGGTGCGGCGAGCCTTGAAAAAGCACAAAGCGGATATTTTCATTTCCCCCGATAATTTTTTGTCGCTTGGCACTGGCGTGAAAACTGTGCTGGTCACGCACGATTTGGCGCACGTGCATTTCCCCAACCAAGTCTCGTTTTTCCACCGCTGGTACTACCGCCTTTTTGCCAAAAAATTCAATGAGCGGGCAGATAAAATCGTAACCGTCAGTGAATTCACGAAAGCGGACCTAGTGAAGCAGTACGGCATTGCGCCAGCGAAAATCAGTGTGTCGGGCAATGGCTGTCGAGCGATTTTCAAACCTTTGCAATCCATTGAAAAACAAACAGTTGAAGAAAAATTTTCCGAAGGAAAACCCTATTTTTACTACATCGGCGCTGTGCACCCACGCAAAAATGTACACCGCCTCATCGCTGCATTTGACAAATTCAAGTCAACGACGAATTCATCCTACAAACTGCTCATCGCTGGCCGCTTTGCATGGCAGGCAGGCGAGGTGAAAACCGCATTCGACAAGTCAAAACACCAGGCCGACATCCGGTTTTTAGGCTACGTAAGCGATGATGATTCGGCAAGATTGATGGGTGCAGCCACGGCCTTGGTGTACGTCTCGTGCTTTGAGGGCTTTGGGGTGCCGGTGTTGGAGGCCATGCACGCTGAGGTGCCCGTCATCACTTCCAGTGTATCTTCGCTGCCGGAAGTTGCTGGCGATGCAGCCCTGTTGGTGAATCCTAACGAAGTGGAAGAAATCGCAGACGCCATGCGCCGAATCAGCGAGGACGGGCATCTTTGTAGTGAATTGGTAGCCAATGGCCGCCTGCAACGCACCAAATTCAACTGGCAGAAGGCCGCAGATGTTGTTTATGAAGCTTTAACCGATTGCTGAATTGTTTTGCAATCCAGCATCCAATTTTCTGAATATGGCAATTATTAATTTTTTGAATCCAAAAAAAAGGCTGAGGCCAGTGGGATTCGACTACAAGCCAAGGTTTTATGACGAGCGCAAGGAGGAAATGCTGGAACGCCACAAGACCGCTGCCGACCTCCAAGGCGAAAACCCAGAGGCACTAAAAGCCCGTATTAAACGGAACATGCGGCGGCAAACCTCCAATTTGAACACCAAGCACATCCGCCAACAACAGATGGCGAAATCCAGCTTCCGCTTTATTATCATCATTGCCGTGCTGCTGTTGCTCGGATTCGTCGCAATTGAGGTATATTTGCCCCGATTTATTCACTATTTTGAATGAAAATTGAGGATTTGAGCATTCGACATTGCATTGCCAAATCCGCAACTCCTCAACCATTCACCCACTGCAACACCGCACATGGCTGACATTATTCAGCTGCTACCAGAGTCCATTGCGAATCAAATTGCTGCCGGAGAAGTAGTCCAGCGGCCAGCCTCAGTTGTGAAGGAATTGGTGGAAAACGCCATAGATGCTGGCGCTACCAGCGTAAAATTGATTGTAAAAGATGCGGGGAAAGCGCTCATCCAAGTGATTGACAACGGCTGCGGCATGTCGGAAACGGATGCCCGCATGTGTTTCGAGCGCCACGCCACTTCCAAAATCCGGGAAGCGAAAGACCTGTTCGCCATTCGCACGATGGGTTTCCGGGGCGAGGCGATGGCCTCCATCGCTGCCGTGGCGCAGGTGGAGATGCGCACCCGACAGCATAACCAAGAAATCGGCCACCGCCTGCTGATGGAGGCATCGAAACTGGTGGTGCAGGAGCCTTGCCAGACCACCCCCGGCACCAGTATTTTGGTGAAAAACCTGTTCTACAACGTGCCTGCCCGCCGCAATTTCCTCAAGTCGAACCCCATCGAAATGCGGCATATCCTCGACGAATTCCAGCGGATTGCCCTCGCCAACGAAGACGTTTTCTTTTCGCTGCACAACAACGGCACGGAGGTGTTCCACCTCACGCCGGGCAATTTGCGACAGCGGATCGTCGGCATTTTTGGCAATAATTTCAACCCAAAACTGGTGCCAGTGAAGGAAGAAACCGACGTGATGCGCATCGGCGGGTTTATCGGAAAACCTGAATTTGCTAGGAAAACCAGGGGGGAACAGTTGTTTTTTGTGAATGGCCGTTTTATCAAAAGCGGCTACCTGCACCATGCCGTGATGACCGCCTACGAGGAGCTTTTGCCGAAGGAAACCTATCCGTTTTACGTGATTTTCCTAGAGATGGACCCTGCCCGCATTGACATCAACGTGCATCCGACGAAACAAGAAATCAAGTTCGACGACGAGCGGCTGGTGTACAACTACCTGCGTGTGGCCGTGCGCCACGCCCTCGGCACGCACAGTATCATGCCCGAGCTGGACTTTGAGGCTGAGACGAGTTTTTCGGCAACGAAAAACTTTGGCCTGCCCTTCAACATAGCTCCCCAATCGGATTTTGAGGAGGAAATGTCGCAACCAAGGGGCCAAAGCGGTGGTGGCACCGTGAGCAACGGAAGGTCGGGTGGCAGCTACGGCAGGCCCGCACCCGACCCACGGGAGGAGTCCAACCTCCGCAACTGGCAGCAGCTCTATACCGCCATTGATGAGATGGAGGAAACGAAGGCTCAGCCGACCACACCCAACGAGGAAGGACAGGATGGTGAGCCGATTACCATTGGCAGCAATTGGTCGGCCCACGGCGAGATGGACGATGCAGGCAGCTCATTTTCGAAGCCCCAAAAAGAGCCATACCAAGTACATGCGAGCTTCATCGTAAGCCACATAAAATCGGGTTTCCTGCTCATTGACCAGCAAGCGGCGCATGAGCGCATCCTGTACGAGCGCTACCTCGATATGATGGAAAACCGACAGGTGGCCACGCAAAACGTGCTCTTCCCGAAGACTTTCAGCCTGCCCACCGCCGATGCCGCCATTTTTGGCGACATCATGCCCATCATCAACCAGCTTGGTTTTGATATTCAAGACTTTGGCAAGGATACGTTTATCATCCACGGCATTCCCGCCGACATGACTGGTGGCCAAAACGAAGTGAAAATCATCGAGTCGCTGCTGGAGCAGTACAAGCGAAACATCGAGCTCAGCCTTGATTTAATTGAAAATTTGGCCCGCAGCATGGCCAAGAGCGCAGCCACCAAACGGGGAGTCCCGCTAACGGTGCTGGAGATGCAGGAGTTGACAGACCAGCTTTTTGCTTGCGCAATGCCTTTCAAAAGCCCGTCCGGGCGCAATTGTTTCCTGTCTTTTGATTTGGAGGAATTGGAGGAGATGTTTTTTAATGATAAATGATGAATGGTGAAATAATGGGTGGGCTTATCCAATTCATCATTCCACCATTCATCATTTATCATTAGACTTACATCTTTTTCTTCCACTCGGCGATGGAATCAGCGTTCATGCGCTCGTAATCCTTGTTGCCTGCGGTAACGGCAAGGGCCTTGGATTTTTCAGCCACAGCGACGGCATCTTTGTACTTGCCCTGTGCTGCCAAAACGAGCGATTCTTGGCGGAGCTTCCAGAATTTTGGGTCTGCACCGTCCATCTCGTTCGATTTGTGGATCCATTCGTACGCTTGCTTCAGGTCTTTGCCTGCCTCAAAATAGTAGCGGCCAGCATTGTAGTAGTCGTCGCCTGAAGGGCCAGCCATCGTTTTCTGGATGGAAGCGGACACCACCTCGTCAGTCGTGAGTTTTACAGGGAAGCTCACCCAAGTTTTTTCCCAACCGATGCCAAAAGTGAAGCCTTCATTGGTGAGGTCGCCAAGGTCAACCATGAATGATTCGATGTTCATTGGGAACGACTCCGACTTCACTTTGAAGCGAACCGCTTCTTTGGTCTCGTCCCATTTTTGTGGCACGCCCCAGTTTTCAGTATCGGTGTAGAAAATGATGTCCCACTCCGTCTTGCCGGGCACTGTGAAGAGCGAATAGCTACCTGCCTTCAGGTCTTTGCCGCCGATTTTCACAGGAGCGCTGAACGTGACGATGGTGTTTTTGTTGGCACCCGTGCGCCACATTTCGCCGAAGGGTACTAGCCCACCGAAGATGGTGCGGCCCTTCACGCTGGGACGGCTGTATTCAACAGTCACATCCGTCAAGCCGACGTTTTGTGTGATTTTGGCAGTCGGGCTGGCCGCTGGCGTCTTGATTTGGGCAGTAGCCATGCTAAAAAGGCCGGCTGCTGCGAAAACGATGAGTGAAAGGAAAGTTTTTTTCATGTTGGCGCTGAAATTTATTTAGTTAATGATTCGGTGGCTAAGGTATTGCATTCGTTGTCAATACATACTTCTCCATTGCCAACCTTAACAGTTTGGTAAAACTTCCGGTTTAGAATGTTGGTAAAAAGTCGCCTGCACAAACCGCTAATGCTGCCAAGCTGCCTGTTAAATTTGCTACCTTTGCCTTGAACAATTGGCAGTTCTGGCAAAGTTAGCGCACGCTGACAGCCCGCTGCCCCCTGTCGAACTGACAAACTGAAAATGGCTTTCGTAGTTTCCGCCAGAAAATACCGCCCCTTACGTTTTGAGGATGTAGTTGGGCAAGCGCACGTGTCGCAGACGCTGAAAAAGGCGTTGCAGACCGACCACGTGGCACATGCCTTCCTGTTCTGTGGTCCCCGTGGCGTGGGCAAGACAACCTGTGCCCGCATCCTCGCCAAGGTGCTCAATTGCCAGAACATCACGACCAATTTCGAGCCATGCGGCGAGTGCGAAAGCTGCCGTGCCTTCTCCGAAAACGCCTCGTTCAACATCATGGAGCTCGACGCCGCCAGCAACAACAGCGTCGAGCACATACGCACCCTCGTGGACCAAGTGCGCTTCCAGCCGCAGCAGGGAAAATACAAAATCTTCATCATTGACGAGGTTCACATGCTTTCGCAGGCCGCCTTCAATGCCTTCCTGAAAACGCTGGAGGAGCCGCCGAGCTATGCCATCTTCATCCTCGCCACGACGGAGAAGCACAAAATCATCCCGACCATCCTCAGCCGCTGCCAGATTTTCGACTTCAAGCGCATACAGGTCGGCGACACGGTGGCGCATCTGCAAAAAATCTGCGATACGGAAGGCATCGAGGCCGAAGGCGACGCCCTGCACGTCATTGCCCAAAAAGCGGACGGCGCCCTGCGGGATGCCCTTTCGATTTTTGATAGGATTACCAGCGCCTCCGGCAAAAAAATCACCTACGAGGACGTCATCACCAACCTGAACGTCCTTGACTACGACTATTTTTTCCGCCTAACCGACGCCCTGCTCACCGAGGATTTGCGCCAAGTGTTGCTCATTTTCGACTCGGTGCTGCGCAATGGCTTCGAGGGCGACCACTTCATCAACGGCCTTGCGGAGCACCTGCGCAACCTGCTCGTGTGCAAGGACGCCGAGACGCTCCGCCTCCTCGAAGTGAGCGAAAACCTGCGGGAACGTTACCGCCAACAAGCCGCCCTGGCCCCTACTTCGTTCCTGCTCACCGCCCTCAACCTTTGCAACGACTGCGACATCAATTTCAAAACGGCCCGCCAGAAACCGCTGCACGTAGAGCTGTATTTGATAAAAATGTGCTACGCAAACCAGGCGGTCCAACTTGCAAATGGCAATCAGCAACTAGCAGTTGGGGCTGAAAAAAAAACTCCTGACGTAAGCGGTTCAGTGGGCAGTTCGACAGTGGGCAGTGGGCAGTCAGTGCCGAAGGATGTCACTAATTCTTCTTCTATCGCAAAGCAATCAGCGTTGGCCCCACAGCCTTCGAATGGCACTACCCTACCAGGCTATGCGGAGGTAGCACCGCCTACCACTGTGGAATCCATCACGGTAAAGGAGCCAACAATCGAGACAGTTGCGCCACAGGCTGGGTTGCTGCGCAAAACGGGCATACCAGGGCTGTCGTCAGTTTCGTTGCAGAGTATCCATGAGGAAATTGCAGAGGCGGAAGCCAACAAAGGCCCCGTGCAGGAAGCCAAGCTAACGTTAGAGGATTTAAAGGAAGCTTGGGGCGCATATATCGAGTCCATTGACAAGGATTCCGTTAAGACAATTCTCAAAGGTGCTGACATTGACATCAACCCTGAACAAATCACGGTGATGGTTGGCTCGGCGCTTGCTGAAAACACGGTGCGCCAAGAGACGGAGCTGATGGAATTCCTTCGGAAAAAACTGCATGCACCGTTGCTTGCCATGCAAATCAAGCTCGACCCTACCCGCTCCAACGCTGCCCCCGCCCGCCCAAAGCGCCTCACCGATAGCGAAAAATACCACGCCATGCGAGCCATCAACCCGTTGGTGGACGAAATGAGGAAGCGCTTCGACCTATCTTTGGAAAATGAATAGCAGCTTCTTTTTTTTGCCAGCTACCTGACGGACTAATAGATATTGTTTGACAAACTCAGCGTACCATTTTAACTTTGTTTATTGTGTGAAATGCCGAATTTAGATTTTTCGGAATCCTGACTTTTGGCAAATAATGGTTTTGCCTTGGCGGAAATCCCCCTTATTTTTCAGCTTGCAAATTCCTATTTTTACACTTATTCAAAATCTCGTAATATGGCTACAACTAAGAAACTCATTGACTTTGTAAAAAACACCCTCAACAACAAGGAAAGCGAAGCCGTGAAAGGTGGCAAAGCCTACATCCCTACAGATACAGGCTCTGTTGGCTACATCAACTGGGACGATATAGACGTTAGGGAAGATGACTACGGAATCAGCCCAAGCAACAAACTAAACTTTGGCCTGTTCGGCAAGCAAAAGTGATTGTTGTTTGAAACGTTCCCGTACCACCTCTGCATACGGGCGGCCATTGATTTTGCTTTCCAGCCAGGCGATGATGTCAAACATATCAAATACGCCATAGGAGGGTTGTTTTGAAAGTTCCTCGAAATCCTTTTTAAGGGTTTCGAGGATTTGTTGTGTTTCCTTCCTTGAATGCGGCTTTCCAACTTCTTTAATGAAATTCATCATCTTCCTTTCAAATTCTGAAAGCCTATTTGCCTTATTCAAATACCGATAAGTCGAACGCAAAAGACTATCCAACAACATCGTGTTCCCAAGCTCGTAGTGAATAATCAGATTGAGTATCCTCGCCAAGCTCTGCAAATCCTTACGCTCCACACTTTCAGACATTTTCAGCCAGTCGTTAAGACTATTCAGCGCCTCTTCATAATTGCCAGTGCCAAAGTAGATGCAGAAGTACTGCAGGTAAAAATTTGCTTTCACAAACAACTGCCTATCAAATTTCTCTACTAATTTAAGATGCCTTTTTAGCTCCCTCAGCCCCTCATCAAACGCTCCAGTGCTGATGCAAAGGCGGAATTTTATCATAAAATATTGCCGATGGATTTTCAGTTCATCGTCAGCGGTGATGGGCTTAATCTTGTTCAGTTTCTCAAGCGTTTGGCGCACTTCATCCACCTTGCCCAACCTACCGCAACTAATTACATGGTTGTTTAATGCGGAAATATATTCCGACACATCCTCCTCCAGCATGCGCTTGTTTTGTTCCAATAATTTTATAAGGCTATTGCTAGTTGCATAAAATGATTTAATATCAGATATTGAAAGGTAATTTATTGATAAAATGCGGTAAAACAACACCTTGGCAATGAATGAATGGGCAGCTTTTTCATCTTGCATCAAAGGGTTTTGTAGGATTGCCGTAAATTCTTCACGCTGTGGCTTGTTCCTGGAGGCGTCCTTTCGGATACTGACCAGTACATTGAAAAAGATATTGCGATAGGCTGAAATATTGGCCAATTTATCCAAATACCCCCGCTCCTCGTTCATGATGCGCTTCATCTCCCTATCGAGAAAACCAATGTCCGTCTGCGCATACGCAATCCGCTTCTCCCAGTCCAGCACCTCCACCAACACGTTGAACGCCTCGTATTCGGCAGCCGTTTTTTTCACCTTGGCCAGTAGCACTTTGCAGTCATCGAAGTATGAACGCTTGAACAGCGTGCGCACCCCCAAAAGTTGGTTTTTCAGTCGGTAATCCACCGAGCTGCCTTCGTCGTAGGATTGCAGGCTCTTGATGATGAGGTCGTACAGGTAAGCCTTCAGTTCAGAGTATTTCCTGCTTTCGACTTTATCGCTGCCATAAACCACCCGCTGCAACTGCTCATCGTCGAAGTTGCTACTGGCCAAAATGGCATCGAACAGCCGGACGTACTTGCTGCTGCTGCCATCCTTGTTGCTGATGAACAGCTTGAAGTACCGGCGCTCCGCACTCGTGAGCGACTTGATTAAATCGTAGAGTCTGCTGGAAGGTGTTTTCATAAAAAAAGATGAGGAATGAGGATGAACCACCAAATTCCATTATAAAAACCCGAAAGTAAAAATTTTGCGAAGCAAAAACCTAGTTTGTCAAAAATTTAAAAACCTGATTTTTCACCCTATTTTTGAGGTCAAACTTTGCGCCTCCGGCAAAAGCGTTTCCAGTTCCAAAACCCTACTTTTGCTTCGCAAATTCGCAGCATGACCACCGACGACTACAAAAAGCTCCTGTCAACATGGCCCCTCGAACCGGGCGTGTACCGCTTCCTCGACAGCGAGGACCGGGTGCTCTACGTCGGCAAGGCCAAAAACCTCAAGAACCGCCTCTCCTCCTATTTTTCCAACACCAAGGACATGGCCTACAAGACCCGTGTCATGGTCAAGCACGCCCACCGCATCGAAATGACGCTGGTGGACACCGAGGCCGATGCCCTTCTCCTCGAAAGCACACTCATCAAACGCTTCCAACCGCCGTACAACGTGATGCTCAAGGACGGCAAAAGCTACACCTACCTCTGCATCAAAAACGAGCGGTTCCCAAGGGTCTTCCTCACCCGCCGGGTCATTCGGGATGGCTCCACCTACTTCGGGCCGTACACCTCCAAGTTCCGGGTGGAAACGATTCTGGATTTGATCAAACAGCTGTTTCCGCTCCGTACCTGCAACCTCAGTTTGACGGAGGAAAACATTGCGAAGGGTAAATTCAAAGTCTGCCTCGAATTTCACATCAAAAACTGCCAAGGCCCCTGCGAGGGCTTTGAAACGGAGGAGAGCTACAACGATAAAATTGAGCAGATAAAAAACATGTTGCGGGGAAATTTCGGCCCAGTGAAACGCCATTTCCAGCAGCTCATGGCTCACCATGCCGAGCGGATGGAGTTCGAAAAAGCGCAGTTGATCAAGGAAAAATTGACCGCATTCGAGGATTACCAGGGCAAGAGCACCGTCGTTAGCACCACCATCCGGGACGTGGATGTGTTCAGCATCGCCAGCGATGAAAAGAACGCTTACGTCAACTACATCAAGGTCGTGAATGGGGCCATCATCAACACTTGGACGCAGGAGATGGTCAAAAATCTGGACGACGATGAGGCCGATTTGCTAGCGTTCACCATCCTCGAAATCCGGGAACGCTTCAACAGCATTTCCTCCGAAATCATCGTGCCGATGGCCGTCCCCGTGGCCGATGAAACAGTGACCGTGACTGTCCCGAAAATCGGCGACAAGAAAAAACTGCTAGAGCTTTCGGAGAAGAACGTGCATTTTTTCCTCCTCCAAAAAAAGAAAGAAGAAGCCTCGCAAACGGGCAAGCAGACCAGCGCCGAGCGCATCTTGCGCACCCTCCAGAGCGACCTCCAGATGACCGACGTGCCGCTCCACATCGAGTGTTTCGACAACTCGAACATGCAGGGCAGCTACCCCGTATCGTCGTGCGTGGTGTTCAAGAATGCCAAGCCGAGCAAGGGCGACTACCGACATTACAACGTGAAAACCGTGCAAGGCCCCAACGACTTCGCCACGATGGAGGAGGTCGTTTACCGAAGGTACAAGCGCCTCTTGGCCGAAGGCCAACCCCTTCCGCAACTTGTCATCATTGACGGCGGCAAGGGCCAACTCGGTGCCGCCGTCAAGAGCCTCGAAGCGCTCGGACTGCTCGGCCAGATGACGGTCGTGGGCATTGCGAAGCGGCTCGAAGAAATCTTCTTCCCCGGCGATTCCGTGCCGCTCTACATCAACAAAAAATCGGAAAGCCTCAAGCTCATCCAGCAAGCGAGGAACGAGGCGCACCGCTTTGCCATCACTTTCCACCGAAACCAGCGCTCAAAGGATTTCACCAAAACCGAACTGGAGGACATCCCCGGCATCGGCACGAAGACCGCTGAGCGGCTGCTCAAGCATTTTGGTTCAGTTAAAAAGATGCGGGAAGCCAGCGCCGAGGAAGTAGAGGCGGCCATTGGAAAAGGGGCGGCAGCGAAGGTGGCGAAGTATTTCCAAGCGGAGGAAGCAGGGGAAGTGGACAGCACAGAGCCTCCTATCGTTCTGTGAAGTGACCAGGTTTATTGGTCGGGTCCACTACGGGCATCAGCATTTTTTAAAACCTAGGGTCAGCTTTCTTCTTCAAAATAAACTTTGTAAAATTTCTTTCCCTTTGTCTCATCGTACCCCCGCTCAATCAAATCCTGATTGCCGTGGATGTAGATGTGGAAGTTCTTGTCGAGCTTCAGCACCGAGCGCATGACCCGCTCCTGCTTCTTCACCGAGGCCGTCGAGATATTGAAATTGTCCTCGAATTCTGGCAGGTTGTGCTGTTCTTGGTAGGCGTTTTTGTGCTGCGCAAAGGCCGACTGCTTCTCTTCGTCCTCGAAAACGATTTTGGCAAATTCCTCCTCCACCAGCGTTTCGTTTTCCTTGAAATAGTTCAGCGACTTGTTCAGGTAGTCAATCTTCTCGGCCTTGCTCACGGCGAAATTGTCGTCAAGCTTGTTCACCACGAAGTCCTTGGCCATTTTGATGTAATGCGTGGTGTGGAAATAATCGTCGGCCAGCGGCTGCACGTTCAGGAAAAAATCCCGCCAGTACTGCGCCTCGAAGCTTCGGTTCGACTTGTCCACGATGCAGACACGGTAGCCTGCTTCGGCGTTGGAATTGAAGATGAGGCAGCCCTTGTCGAGCTTGTCAACGGCAGTACCATCTTCGCTAACCAGCTGGAAATCACCATTTTGCGCCAGCAGCTTCAAAAACGGCTGCTTGTTCTCCGACTTGAAAAGCCCGATGGCGTCGAACACCTCATCGTCGAGCACGATGCCCGTGAGGTAGGCCACGTAGAGGTCGCCGGGTTTTATTTTCGGGTGGTTGGTTTGCTCGTGCAAGTGCCGGGCAATGTCCACGCTGTGCTGGTGGAAGGCCGCTTGGTCTTCGAAGATTTGCTTCGCAAAATGGCAGACCGGATTCAGGGAAAGGTCGCCGTTGGAGAAGTCAAAATGAAAGAACTCATTGCCTTCGAAGGAGTCGAGAAAGTATTTTTGGAGCAAATTGCGAAGCTCATCGCTGGCCAAATCCAGTGGGTTCTCGGAGAACTGTGGCTCTTGGCCATTTGCTTTGTTGCCCGTGTAGTGTGCCGACACCATTTCGATGCGGCTGAGGGAATGCTCAATCATTTTAAACAGGTTGATAGGGGCTGATGAAGGTTGATAAAAGGTTGATAATCAACCAAAATCATTTTTTACCACCCATTTCAACCCGAAAAATACTAATCTGATTCGACCACGCTGCCTTCCTCGTTTTCCATCTCCACTTCCACCCTGCGCACGGCCCCACGCTTCAGTTCCGTGTATTCCTTGCGGTTGCGGTAGATGTCAATGGCAGTGAACATGGCGTGAAGAAAAGACGAAGGGTCAGCCTCGTTTTTGCCCGCCAAATCGAAAGCCGTGCCGTGGTCGGGCGAGGTGCGGATGACGGGAAGACCCGCCGTGTAGTTCACACCATTGCCGAAGGTCAGCGCCTTGAAGGGTATCAGCCCCTGGTCGTGGTACATGGCCAAGATGCCGTCAAATTTATTGAATTGGCCGGAACCAAAGAAGCCATCGGCGGGGTACGGCCCGAAAGCCATCATGCCGTTTTTCTTGCATTCCATGATGGCGGGGCGGATGATGCGTTCTTCCTCATCACCCAACATGCCCTCCTCGCCTGCGTGTGGGTTCAGGCCCAGTACGGCGATGTTGGGCCGCTCAAACCCAAAATCCACCCGGAGGGTTTCGCTGAAAATGCGCAGTTTGGTGATGAGCCGTTCCTTGGTGATGGATTTTGACACGTCTTTCAATGGCACGTGCGCCGTTGCCAACCCAATCCGGAGGCGGTCGGAGGTCATCAGCATCAAGCTATCCGAAGCGCCAAACTCCTTGGTCATGTACTCGGTGTGCCCAACATGCTCAAAACCAGCCAGTTGCATGGATTTTTTATGGATGGGCGCCGTCACGATGGCGTCAATCAAGCCCGCCTTGAGGTCTTTCACAGCCGCTTCAAGGCTTTGCTGCGCAAATTGGCCACCGAGGTCGGTCGGCTTGCCGAGCGTAATGTTCACATTGTCGTTCCAGATGTTCACGACGTTCACTTTGTCGTGCGCCAACCGTTCGGCATTGCGCTGGCCGACGAAGGTGAAATCGTCCAATTGAACCACGTTTTTATGGTAGGATACGATTTTCGAGGAAGCATAAATAACTGGTACACAGATATTTAGAACCCTCCTGTGAGAAAGCGCTTTTAGTATCACCTCCATCCCAATGCCGTTGATATCACCCGCAGTGATGCCCAGCACAGGCTTGGTACTTTTGACGTAAGGTTGCTGCGGGGCCTGCTGTTCGGGCTGGTTCTCCTGCTGTTCGTTGTATTCTTTTTCTTCTTCCACTGTTTGAGTTTTTATGGTTGCTGGCGCAAACTTGCCGACAGCATCCTGGCAAAGGTTTCGGGCCACGCCAATTGTAGGCTTCAAGCAATTGATTTTCAAGCGTTTGCGAAGCGAGTATTTCTAATTTCTCGCACCCCGTTCTTGAAATCAGCTATCTTTCCGGCCCGGAAAGCGCCAAAATTAGTCATTTCGCTTATGCAAGCCAAAAAATCCTTCGGACAACACTTCCTCAACAACGAGGGCATCGCCAGCCGCATCGCCAGTTCGCTGCTGCCGAAAACCGCAGCAGCCAACGTGCTCGAAGTGGGCCCCGGCAAAGGAATGCTGACCAAGTACCTGCTTGAAAAGGACTTCCGCCTGAAATGCGTGGAAGCCGATGCCGACATGGTGGCCTACCTTCAAGTTCATTTCCCAGCCCTGGACGGCAAGGTGATTTTTGAGGATTTTTTAAAAATGGACCTGGAAAACGCCTTCGATGGGCAGCCGTTTTGCATCATCGGCAATTTCCCCTACAATATTTCCTCGCAGATTGTCTTCAAGATGGTGGAGCACCGAACGCTGGTTCCACAGCTAGTCGGCATGTTCCAGAAGGAAATGGCCGAGCGCATCATCGCTCCGCCGGGAGGCAAGGACTACGGCGTCATCAGCGTGCTCACGCAGGCATTTTACGAAGGGAAATATTTATTTTCGGTGAGCAACGGGAACTTCAACCCGCCGCCAAAGGTGCAATCTGGTGTCATACGGTTGGTCAGGCGAGCGGATAGCCTCGGCTGCGACGAGGCGCTTTTCCGCAAGGTGGTGAAGCAGGCCTTCAGCCAGCGCCGCAAGATGCTCCGCAACACGTTGAAACCTTTTTTTGAAAATAGCCCAGAAGCGTTGGAAGAAACTTTTTTCACGCTGCGGCCCGAAGTGCTCAGCGTGGCCCAGTTTGTCGAATTGACCAACCGGATTGCAGCAGGCTAAAACAAAAAAGCCCGAACGATGTACGTTCGGGCTTTTTTGCGAAGACTGCGCAGGGTCAGTCTAGTCGCTCACCACGTTTCGGAAAGACATGCACTTGGATTTCCAATATGCCGACTTTTCCAGCTTTTCAAGCACCACCCCACGGCCCGATGTGCTGTGTATGAGGGTAATGCCGTCTTCGTCGTTTTCGTACACCATTGCTACATGGAAAACCCTGCCGCCGGGGCTTCGGCGAAAGAATACCAAGTCGCCAGGGCGTGCATCTTTCTTCGAAAGTTTTTCACCCTGTCTTTCCTGCGATGCGGAGGAGGAATTCATTTTTATATCGTATTTTTTCATTATGAAAAATACGAAACCAGAGCAATCAAAGCCGCCGGGCGACTTGCCTGCCGAACGGTAATGTGTGCCAAGGAATTTCTCTGCGAACTCCACGATGTCGCTCCGCAACAGAATTTCCTTCTCTAATTTTTTTGTTTTTGCTTCCGCAATAGGATTTGAAAGCTCGGCAGTTTGCGCAAACAAACCGCATGATGTAAGTCCCACGAGTGCCGCAATACTAAACACTCCCCTTACCAGCCTTTTCACGTTCATACGTCTGCTGTTTAAAGTCTAATAGACCACACGTTAAAGAATCTTGCTTAAAAAGGGTCAATTGCCAAAAGACGCCTACATAGGAATGCTCATAAAGTGGGATAATCAGGAGTTTGTCTTCAGCGCCTATGTCTTTTGTTTTTCATTTGTTCAATTGTTCTTAAGGGCGCTGGGCAAAGATGCTAAATTGAATTTTATTTCCAAGCACCTAACGAACAAAAATTTCAATTTCGTCTCTATCGGCAAGAAATTGTAGGCTGCTGCGGTAGTCGAACAACATTTCCTTGGATAGTGAAATCGTGAAAACTTCTTCTGCACCGGCTACCTGGTGTAAGGTATTTCCGCCAAAATCAACGATAGTGGTATCGCCGTTATAGTGAAAACCTACTCCGTCCGAACCACACCTGTTCACACCGACCACGTAGCACTGGTTTTCAATGGCCCTTGCCACCAGCAAACTTTTCCAGTGGTGGCTGCGGCGGTCAGGCCAGTTTGCCACATACATTAGTATATCGTATTCTTCGACGTTCCTGCTCCAAGCCGGAAAGCGAAGGTCGTAACAAATGAGCGGGCATATTTTCCAGCCTAGCCATTCCGTCACCAGTTTTGTTTTCCCGGCGGTGTAAGTCTCGTGCTCTGAAGCAGGGCTGAACAAATGGCGCTTGTCGTACTGGTCGAAGCTGCCGTCGGGGCGCATCCAAACCAGCCGGTTGTAAAACCTTGCACCCTCCGTTGCGATGAAACTCCCCGTCACTACTGCGCCGAGCTGCCTTGACTGCTTTGCCAGCCATTGCATCGTCCGGCCGTCCATTGGCTCCGCTAGGCGGTGGGCATCCATGCTGAAGCCCGTGGAGAACATTTCCGGCAGGACGACGACGTCTGTTTTGCCTGCAAGACCGGCAAGCTTTAGCGAAAACATTGCCAAATTGGCCTCGACGTCCTCCCAAACGAGTTCGGACTGAATGGTGGTGATTCGAATTTTTTCAGCCATTTCACTTAGTTTTGGTTAAAACAAAACGAGGCATAAAGATGTGAAATCCTTATGCCTCGAATGTGATGTAACGTAAAAAAGCTTGGCCGAAGCCAGAAAATTATTCTGCTGCTGCTTCCACTTCTTCTTCTTCCTCTTCGGCAGCACCTGCCTTCAAACCCCTTGGGATTGGAATAGAAGCAATTGGAAGTGCTGGTGAGTTCAATATCTCCACACCATCTATCTTGGCTAGGTCACGAATACGGAGTGATTGACCAAGTTTCAGCTTGGAAATGCTCACCTTCATCTCGTCCACCAAGTTTTCTGGTTTGGTCTTGATTTTAACGGAACGTACTTTTTGCACCAATTTGCCACCGGCACGCACACCTGGGGCGCTACCTTCGAAGCGAATCGGAACAGTTACGTTTACAGGATGGCCATCCACCAACTGAAGGAAGTCAATATGCGTAATGACATCAGTAACAGGATGGTACTGCACTTCTTTCAAAATGCAGCGGTAGGTTTTGCCACCAACAGTGACGTTGGCAATTTTGAATTCGCCTGTGTAGATAAAATCCCGAACTGAGTCAGGCGTAACAGTGAAGTGGACGCTTTCGCCGCCGCCACCGTAAAGAACACATGGAACCGTGCCTGCATTCCTTGCAGCCTTTGCAGAGGATGTGCCCATGCCGCTGCGAACCGTTCCTTCGATGCTTATCGTAACCATGATATTGTTGTTAAGCTTTGTTTCAAAAATAATCCTGATTTCCCGCTGGATTTTGCCTGTTTTAAAAAGGAAAAATCCAGCCTTGAGACGTCAATTTCTCAAAAGGCGGGCAAAGATAGACTTTTTGTGGAAAACTCAAGGCGCATACCCTTTATTTTTTCAGAATTTTGTGCAACCTGCGGGTCGCTGTAATGTAATTTCCAAAAATCTTCTTCAAAAAAGGCTTGGTTGTTTCAAGAAAAAGAAGTTACCTTTGCCGTCCTTTAAAAAAAGGGCCAGATTTAGAACCGTAAATTAACGATACGATGAAAAGGACTTTCCAACCATCCAGAAGAAAAAGAACCAACAAGCACGGCTTCCGTGAGCGCATGAGCACCAAGAATGGCCGTAGGGTACTGAGCCGCCGCCGTGCGCAAGGTCGCTGGAAACTGACCGTTTCCGACGAAAAGCACGTGAAGTAAGCCGTCCATTGGCAAACGATATAACGGCATAAAGCCCGGTGTGATTAATTTCGCTCCGGGCTTTGCTGTTTTGCCCATTGCCCGTTGCATTTTATGTTTTTCAAAAAAAAGAAAGCCAAGCCTGAGCAAACTTTCATCGAAGTGGGCGACCGCCGAATCCCCGCCAAGATTTACCTCGAAATGAGGCGTGGCGTGCGTTTTTCCTTGGGTAAAAACGGGGCCATCTGTCGGCTGCCACTGATGCTGTTGCCTGGCGTAAGGCAGTCAGAGCTGGATCGCTTCCGCAACTGGGTCATCGAAAAAGTGGCTGAAAAAGGAACGGAAGATGACCATGCGCTCGGCAAAATCTACAATGATGGCGACATTCTGCAAGTAGGCAGCCGCCACTACAGCATCCACATTGAATGGACAGACAACAAAACCCACTCTGCCCGCTTACGGGCTGTCCCTTCGGGAAGCAAAAATATTTACCTGAAACTGACGAAATCCGATACCGAAACCAATCGGGCCAAGGCCATTCGACAATTGCTCAGCCGCACAGTGGCGCAGGACTACCAGTCCCATGTAGAGCGGCGGGTGATGGAGCTGAACCACCTTTTTTTCCGCAAGGAAATCAAAAGCGTTTCGCTCAAGTACAACACTTCCAACTGGGGCAGTTGCTCCAACGTCGGCAACATCAACCTCAGCACCTGCCTGCTCTTCGCCCCCGACGACGTGGTGGACTACGTCATCATCCACGAGCTGGCGCACCTGCTGGAAATGAACCACTCGCCCCGCTTCTGGAAGCACGTGGCAGATGCCATGCCGGACTACAAGGAAAAACAGCGGTGGCTGAAGCAGAACTGGCATGCTTGCAATTTTTAGCGAACGTCAGAATTGCAGTTTTTTCATTCCGCAGGAATCAACTGGGCTGGAGTGCCGTTAGAACTGAATTATTTGTCAACAAAATAAATAAATCACCTGCTTTGGGGAGGTGCGGCTCCTGTTGCTAATCCCTACCTTTGCGCCCTTATGAAAAACGAATTACAGATTTTCAACAGCTATACCGGCAAGAAAGAAGTTTTCAAGCCTATCCATGAAGGCCAAGTGGGCATGTACGTCTGCGGCCCCACCGTTTACAGCGACGTACACCTCGGCAACTGCCGGACCTTCACCAGCTTTGACGTGGTATTCCGCTACCTTCAGTTCCTCGGCTACAAGGTGCGCTACGTGCGCAACATCACCGACGTGGGCCACCTCGAAGGCGACGCTGACTCGAACGCCGAGGACAAAATCTCGAAAAAAGCCCGCCTCGAACAGCTCGAACCGATGCAAATCGTGCAGCACTACATGAACGGCTTTCACGAGATGATGAAGGTGTTCAACCTTCTGCCGCCTCACATCGAGCCACGGGCTACGGGGCATATCCTGGAGCAAATCGAGATGGTGCAGACCATTATTGACAACGGTTTGGCCTACGAGGCCAACGGCTCGGTCTATTTCGATACTTTGAAATTTGCGGAGCAACATGGTGTCTATGGCGCACTCTCTGGCCGCAAAATCGAAGATCTCCTCGCCGAGAGCCGTGACAACCTGAAGAACCAGGACGAAAAGCGCCACCCTTCCGATTTCGCCATTTGGATAAAAGCGGCACCAGAGCACCTGATGCGCTGGAATGCGCCTTGGTCGGTCGGTTTCCCCGGCTGGCACTTGGAATGCTCGGTGATGAGCACCAAGTATTTGGGTGAAAAATTCGACATCCACGGCGGCGGCAATGACCTCAAGTTCCCGCACCACGAGAACGAAATCGCCCAGAACTATGGTGCCTGCGGCCATGCCCCTTGCAACTATTGGCTGCACACCAATATGCTGCTGATGAACGGCAAAAAAATGTCGAAGAGCGATGGCAATTCCATCATGCCAGGCGAGCTTTTTACAGGTCAAAGCCCGCACCTGAGCAAGGCGTACTCGCCAATGGTGGTGCGGTTTTTCATGCTCCAATCGCATTACAGCAGCACCCTCGACCTCACCGACGACGCCCTGCAAGCCGCCGAAAAAGGCTACCGCCGACTGATGGAAGCGCACAAGGCCCTGCAAGGCATGGCGCACCCAGACGGTGGCTCGACTGGCAGCTTGGACAAGGACATCAACGCCACCATTGACCAGGCTTTCGCTGATATGAGCGACGATTTCAACACGCCGAAGGCACTCGCCAACCTCTTCGATTTGGTGACAAAAGTGAACAGCCTGAAAGGCGGCCAGCTTTCGTTCAACGACCTGACCGATGCAACCTTCGGGCGGTTGAAGCAGACTTTCAACGACTTCATCTTCACCATCTTCGGCCTACAGGAAGAGAATTTCGACTCCTCCGGCGATGGCGTGGTGGACGGCCTCATGCAGCTCATCCTCGATATGCGCCAGAACGCCCGTACTAACAAGGACTGGGGAACTTCCGACAAAATCCGGGACGTGCTCAAGGAATTGGACATCGTGGTGAAGGATGGTAAGGATGGGGCAACGTGGACGAAAGGGTAAGCGAAGGATTGGAAAGCCCGATAGGAATTTCTAAGCCTGAGCGGTCGCAAGTTCCAGCTTAGAACTTTCCAATCTGTGCCTCGCCGAAACAAAAGGTTGAGGTAGGTCGTTCTTAACAGGCTTTAGAAACATCATGTAAATAAACGGTTGGTAGTTGACAGTTTTCGGTCGCTTCGCAAATGGGGCACCGTCCACCGTCCACCGTCAATCGTCCACCGATAACAAATATGTCTACATACAAATCTGATGTCGAAGCGGTGGACGCTTTGGCAAGCTCTTACAAAGAACTCAAAAAAGAAATCGGCAAGGTCATCGTCGGACAGGACGATGTGGTAAAATCGGTCATCATTTCCCTGTTTTCCAATGGCCACAGCCTGCTAGTAGGTGTGCCGGGCCTCGCAAAGACCCTGCTCGTGAGCACCATCGCCGAAGTGCTCGACCTTGGTTTCAAGCGGATCCAGTTTACGCCCGACCTCATGCCTTCGGACATCACTGGCTCCGAGATTCTCGACGAAGACCGCCATTTCAAATTCAACAAAGGGCCGCTTTTCTCGAACATCGTCCTCGCCGACGAGATTAACCGAACACCGCCGAAGACCCAAGCCGCCCTGCTCGAAGCGATGCAGGAGCGCTCGGTGACGGTGGCTGGCACTCGTCACGTACTGCCTGCGCCATTTTTTGTGCTTGCTACGCAAAACCCGATTGAACAAGAGGGTACTTACCCATTGCCAGAGGCACAGCTCGACCGTTTTATGTTCAATATCACACTCGATTACCCTTCTTATCAAGAAGAAATCAACGTGGTGAAAAACACGACGAGCAACGTGAAAGTGGAACTGAAGCACATCCTGAACGATTTGCAAATCCTTGCTTTTCAGCAACTTGTGCGCAAAATCCCAGTTTCAGATAACGTGCTGGAATACGCCGTCAGCCTTGCCACCAAGACCCGACCCGGCACGGAAAGAGCTACCCAAAAAGTGAACGACTATATCTCTTGGGGTGCTGGCCCCCGTGCTTCGCAATATTTGGTGCTGGGCGCAAAATGCCACGCCGCCGTTTCCGGCAAGTACTCGCCTGACATTGAGGACGTGCGGGCCATCGCCAATTACGTGCTTCGCCACCGCATCGTGCGGAACTACAAGGCAGAAGCGGAAGGGATTACGGAAGAGATGGTGATTCAGAGCTTGTTCTAGTGGTCATTGAGTCATTGAACATTAGTAATTGAAAATGAGCGGGGCCGACCAGTTGCTGGTCGGCCCCGCTCATTTATTTTACCATCTCCACCGCCAATCGTGCCCCCAACCTCGCATTATTCAGCACCAATTCGATATTCGCCCGTAGGCTCTCGCCGCCCGACAGCTCTTTAATTTTTGCGAGCAAAAAAGGCGAAACCTCCTTGCCTCTGATGCCCACCCGCTCCGCTTCGGCGATGGCTGTTTCTGTGGCTACTTGGATGGGGGCCACTTCCGGCTCGTGCGCTTCAGGTATCGGATTAGCGATGATGACGCCGCCCTGCAAGCCTGCCAACCATTTGGTTTTCAGCATTTTGGCAATCTCAGCGGGAGAATCGTAGCGGCGGTCAACAGCGTGGCCACTGTGACGGGTATAAAAGGCAGGGAACTCGTCTGTCTGGTAGCCGATGACGGGTACGCCGTGGGTTTCGAGGTACTCCAGCGTCAAGCCGAGGTCGAGGATGGATTTTGCGCCAGCACAAACAACGGCAACGCTGGTACGGGCCAGTTCTTGCAGGTCGGCAGAGATGTCCATCGTCTCGGCAGCGCCCCGGTGTACGCCGCCGATGCCGCCCGTGGCGAAGATGCGGATGCCCGCCAGCTCGGCAATGAGCATAGTGGTGGCGACGGTAGTAGCGCCCGGCTGGCCATTGGCCAGTAAAAATGACAAATCCCGGCGGCTGACCTTGGCCACACTCCGGCCCGTTTTTCCCAAATACTCGATTTCAGCTTCCGAAAGCCCTGCCTTCATTTTGCCATCCAAAATGGCGATGGTGGCGGGTACGGCACCGTTTTCACGCACCGTTTTTTCCACCAGCAGGGCGGTCTCTACATTCTGCGGGTAGGGCATGCCGTGCGATATGATGGTACTTTCAAGGGCTACGACGGGCTGGCCGCCTTGCAGCGCCTCGTTTACCGAAGGTGAGATTTCAAGAAACGGATTCATTGTGATTGGTGGTTGGTGACTAGTGAATAGGAAGGAGGAGCAAGTTAAGGGGTATTGATTTTTTAGCAATAAAAAAGGGCGTGACGGAAGCCACGCCCATGCTGTATTTTTGAAAAAGGCATCCGAGCAGAAGGCTTACATACCTGATTTTTCAACTCCGTTTACTTTTTGCCGAATAGGTTGCTCAGGAGGCTCTTGCCCACCATGCCAGCGACGTCGTCCATCATGGAGCCGTCGCCATCCTTATCAAGGAAGCGGGTTGCCATATCCATGAGCGGGTTGCC
>Ga0075012_10001049_pt1 | contig 28900 bp, 14 predicted proteins | sample All_14_2_FD_71474 | JGI IMG/M metagenome (GOLD analysis project Ga0075012, IMG submission 71474) | Freshwater microbial communities in response to fracking from Pennsylvania, USA - Allegheny Zone_MetaG_DW_15 | ecosystem: Environmental > Aquatic > Deep subsurface > Groundwater > Drilled...
GTGTAGCCGGCTACACTACCGAGCTTTGGACGATCGTTCCAGGCAGCAACCCAGCACTTCCTATGAACCAACTTGGTTCAGTGGCAGGCAACGGTGGCTCGTTCTTCAACATCCCATTGTTCGCCAACGGTGCAGCTGCACGTTACATCATCCGCTACTACGCTGTTGACGGCTGTGGCAACCAGACTTATGTTGAGACTGTTGCAACACTGCGTGACAAAGTTCCACCAGTGCCTAACTGTATCTCTTACACTGACGTATCCATCGCCAACGATGGTGCAAACACTGGCACTAGCTGCGCACGTGTTTACGCTGAGGACCTCGACAACGCTAGCTACGACAATTGCAAGCCTGTTTACTTCCTGATGGCGAAAATGGCCGATGCTACTAGCCCGACCATCTTCAACCGTTGCTACTATCCTTACAGGGATTTCTGCTGCAACAACGTAGGTGACAACCAAGTTATCCTGCTTGTTCTTGACCAAGATCCTACTCCGTTCTTCAGCACGTTGAACAGCGCACCACTCGGTTGCGACGGTACTCCAGGCCTCTTCTTGAGCAACAACTTTGCTTTCAACACAAATGGCCTGAACTTCAACACTTGCATGGTGAATGTACATGTTAGCGACAAACTGCCTCCAGTACTCGTAAGCTGTCCGCCAAACCAACGCATCTCTTGCGACTGGTATGCTGACAACCTTGAGAACCAGTTGGCTGGTTTGGCTACTGCCCAAGCTAAGTGCGACCTGTTGACTTCTTTGAACTTCGGTTCACCGATCTACTACGACAACTGCGCAACTGTCACTACTTGCAACTTCACTAGCAACCTTGACCAGTGCCTCGAAGGTACTATCACACGTAGCTGGACTACTACTGACAACGCAGGCAACGCTGCACTGCAGCCTTGCACGCAGACTATCAACGTTGACCACGTATCTGACTGGGCTGTACAATTCCCAGCTGACATCACGGTTAACTGCGGTTCTAACGTACCTGGCTTCGGTGAGCCTACCATCTTCTACGAAACTTGCGAACTCGTTGCCGTATCTCACGATGACGACCTGTACCAAGTTCAAGGAACTGATGCTTGCTACAAAATCGTACGTCAGTGGACAGTTATCAACTGGTGTGTTGTAGGTGCTGAAGTTGATCAGGAAGTTGTTGAACAACCTGAGAACCAACTCGGCTTGCCTTTCCCACAATGCGATGTGAACAGCGATGGTACTTGCGATGCTCGTACTTTCCGTGATTCTTGGAGGGGTACTGCCCCAAGCCCGATCCCAAGCGTGATCACAGGCGCTTACCGCCTGCGTCCGACTGTTATCGATGCTCATGGCAACTCACCTTACTACAACCCTGACACTGATCCTGACACAGACCCATGGGATGGTTACATCACCTACCAGCAGGTCATCAAGGTTCAGGACCAGGTGAACCCAGTGTTCACGAACGGTTGCACAGTTCCTGATGTATGCATCGAGGACAACAGCTGTGGTGGCACTATCCTGTTGCCAGAGCCTGAGATCACTGAGTGCACTGACCAGTACACTGTTACTGCCCGTATCAAAATTGGTGGCGTTTGGCTCACAGGCTTCGGCCCATACCTGAACGTTGCTCCAGGCACTTACGAAGTACAGTACATTGCCCATGACTTCTGCAACAACCAGACAGCTTGCAACACAACTGTAGTTGTCCGTGACTGCAAGAAGCCTACTCCTTACTGCAAGAACGGCCTTGTAATCGAACTCATGCAGACAGGTATGGTGGACATTTGGGCCTCCGACTTTGACGCAGGTAGCTTCGACAACTGTCCGGGTGCACTCAAGCTTTCGTTCTCCGCTAACGTGAACGACATCGGCAACACCTACACCTGCGACGACGTAGGTCAGCAGACAGTACAGATCTGGGTCACTGACGCAGCTGGCAACCAAGACTACTGCGAGACAATCGTAATCATCCAGGCCAACATGGGTCAGTGCGATGACGATCCACTCGTAGCTGGTACAATTGCTACTGAAAGCAACCTTACTGTTGAGAACGTATCTGTTAACGTGAACAGCCCAGCTGGTTTCAACGAAAACGGTACTTCTACTTCTGCTGGTGCTTACGGCATCAATGTAAATGCAGGCAACGACTACACCATCACTCCTCAGTACGATGAGGACCACCTGAACGGTGTATCTACTTTCGACCTTGTTCTTATCAGCAAGCACATCCTTGGTGTGACTCCACTTGGTAGCCCATACAAGATCATCGCTGCTGACGCTAACAACTCGAAAACTGTAACTACTTTCGACCTTGTTGAAATCCGCAAGCTCATCCTGTTCATCAACACTGAGTTCCCGAACAACACTTCTTGGAGGTTCGTTGACAAGGGCTTCGTGTTCCCGAACGCTTCTAACCCATGGGCAACTACGTTCCCAGAGGTTATCAACTTGAACGACGTAACTGCTGACCAGTTGAACAACAACTTCGTAGCTGTTAAGATTGGTGACGTAAACGGTTCTGCCGCTACTAACCTCCTTGGCTCTACTGAAGACCGTACAATGGTAGGCGACCTCGTGTTCAACACAGAAGAAGTGAACCTGGAAGCTGGTCAAGTTTACACTGTTGATTTCAAAGCAACTGATTTCAACGTAAGCGGCTACCAGTTCAGCCTCGGCTTCAACAACAAGGCCCTTGAATTTGTAGATGTTGTTTCTGGTGTTGCTAATGCTAGCAACTTCGGTACGACAATGGCGAAAGAAGGTGTCATCACTGCCAGCTGGAACAACGAAGAAGGTACTGCTAAGCGTCTTGCCAACGGTGAGATCGTATTCGGTATCACTTTCAAGGCGCTCCAGAGCGGCCGTTTGAGCGACCTCGTACGCATCAACAGCAGCTACACTGTAGCTGAAGCTTACAACAGCAACAGCGAGTTGATGAACGTGGCCATGTCGTTCGACAACAAACTGGTAGCAGGCGGTTTCGACCTGTACCAGAACACACCAAACCCGTTCGCCAGCGTTACGACGATTGGCTTCTATCTGCCCGAAGCAACTTCTGCAACGCTGACGATCAGCGACGTTCAAGGTAAAGTGGTGAAGGTTATCCCTGGTGACTTCGCAAAAGGTTACAACAACGTAACTGTTAAGCGTAGCGACCTCGGCGCCTCTGGTGTCCTTTACTACCGCCTCGACACGGGCAGCGACAGCGCTACCCGCAAGATGATTCTGGTAGATTAAGATTTACGATGAAATGTGTGCGGTTGGCAATCTTGCCAACCGCCACTTTCAAAGTGCATCTTTTAGGAAACGAATATGAAGAAATACGCCAAGACCCGGTTTCAAGACTGAAACCTAGACTTAAATCGGTTTTTGGGATGGCCTCTCTCCACGTTTGTGGAGGGGGGCTTTTTTGTTTTCAAAAAGTGCTCTGCCGTTTAGCAGGGCACTTTTTTTATAAATTCATATTATAAAAATAAAATAGGCATGATTTTTTCTATTTGTGTTTGTAAACATACATAGCCTATCAATGGCGACACTTCTTTTGAGAAAACGGACACCGCTGCACGACACTACTACATCGCATTTCTTACCAAACTTCACACTGACAAGAAAAAATTAGGCTGTAGCACTGGCTACTTTTGAGAATTCTGCACAACACCTGAAGGGGAGCACTATTCGTATTTGAGAAGACTACACTTTTTTTCCTCCTTTCAGCACCGGGCAATTTCAGCCCATGCAAATCCTCAGATTGGCTTTGTCGCTCTAAACGATTGATTGTGAATTGTTTAGAAAAATGGCTTGCACTTCAATAGCTGCAAGGGTAGGCTTCATTTATCGAAATGGAACCTTGTGGCGGAAGCATATAATCCAGATTCGTTAACAAATTTTAATTCAATGAAACAGAACAAATTCTCCCTGTTGGGCGCATTTTGGGCGATATTATTCGTCCTTGTGTCCCACTTTACCGCACTTGGCCAAATTACCTGCGGGGCCAGCAACAACGTGTCACCTGGCACTGATTGCATGATTACCGTGGACACGGGCTACGTGATTACCAACTCCTCTTACACAGGCCCGTACTTACTAGTTGCAACTACCCTGCTTGGCGATACCATCGTTTGGGATACGAACTCCATCACATTCGATGCCACTGCTTACCTCGGTACTACCATCTCCATCGAAGTAAAGGACATCCCCACGGGCGATTTCTGCCCCAGCAACTATTTCGTGTACGATGGTCAAATCCCTGCACTCACCTGCCCCCCCGATACGGTGAGTTGCACGGCCTCACTTGACCCCGCCGATCTTACACCTGTGGTTTACAGCGACAACTGTGGCATTGACACATTGTTTTACAACGACGATACAACTGTTTACGACTGCAATTTTATACCCTCCACCTTCATCACGACGGTGAACCGACATTGGACAGTGCTGGATACCTACGGAAATGATTCCACCTGTCTTCAAACTATTTACGTCCTCAGGCCCGACACCTCAATGGTCGTCATGCCGGATGACATCACGATTGAATGCACAGCCTCTACTGACCCAGATTCCATTGGTTGGCCAACGATTGATGGCAGGCCACTCTACGGCCCAGGGCTTTGCAACATGAATGTAACCTATACCGACACCGAAATACCTTCCGATTGCGGAACGCACCCAATTCTGCGGCGCTGGGTGGTGAGCGACGACTGCATCATCGCAGATATAAAAATTGATACCCAGCTTATTTTACTTCAGGACATTGAACCACCTGTTTTTACTGGATGCGGCGATACTGCATTTTACCAAACCGACTTGGATTTGTGTACAGCCGACATCGTGCTGGACATGCCGAACGTAACGGACAATTGCAGTGAATTTGCCGTACAAGCGAGCATTCCTGGCTATCCCGTTTCCACTGATTTGAGTTTCCAAAACGTGGCGAAAGGCATGCACCTCGTGACTTTCATTGCTACCGACAGTTGCGGCAACATTTCTGGCCCTTGTACTCGCAAGATTTTTGTGCAGGATAACCAAACGCCGGTTGCGGTGTGCAAAAACTTCCCGATTATTTCGCTGCCTTCCAACGGCACGGTGGGCATCATGGCGAGCACCTTCAACGGAGGCAGCCACGACAACTGCCCTGGCCCACTTGTTTTTACGGGAAGCAGGAACGGCGTGACCTTCACTCCGACCATTACCTTCACCTGTGCGGATGCTGGCGACACGGTCATGGTGGCCATCAAAGTGGCGGAAAGCGGAAATCCAAACTCCTTCACTACTTGCATGACGCAGGTTATCGTGCAGGATAAAATTGCGCCAGGCATCACTTGCCCCGCACCGCAAACCATCCAGTGCACTGCCGACTACTCTGACCTGTCCATTTTTGGAAGCCCGTTCGTGTTCGACGCTTGTGGCTACACGCTAGTGGACTCAGATTCCATTGACATCCAAAATTGTGGCGTGGGGAGCATCTTCCGTACGTTCACGGCCACCGACCCCAGCGGCAACAGCAACAGTTGCACGCAGATTATTTCAGTGGTAAACTCAACGCCGTACAATGGCCAGGGTATCGTTTGGCCGAAGGACACCATGCTGGTGAATTATTGCAACGGCCCAGCCCTGCTTGGCCCTGCCAACCTGCCTGCACCGTATGGGTTCCCCGGAACCCCAACCACAGGCTGTGCCATGTTGGCTGTAAACTACGCCGACCAGTTCTTCGATATTTCGGCGCCAGCTTGCTATAAAATCGTGCGGACGTGGAAAGTGATTGACTGGTGTCAGTACAACCCGTCCGTGCCAAACGTCGGCGTCTGGAAACACCAGCAAATCATTGCCGTGGTGGACAATATTGCGCCGACCATCACCTACTGCCCTGCGGATACCATCGTGAGCGTTGACTTGAACTGCAACCTGGCCTACGCTGAGTTTTTACCGGTGACAGCTACTGACTGTAGCCCAGAAATCACAATTACCAACAATTCACCGTATGCCACCAACCACGGGGCGGACGCATCGGGAAATTACCCGCAGGGGATTCACCACATCGTTTACACGGTGGAAGATGGCTGTGGAAACAAGTCGAACTGCTCGTTCAATTTGACCGTAACCGATTTGAAAAAACCAACGCCGTACTGCAACACAGGCGTTGTGACTGAATTGCAGGCAATGGCTGGCCAAATCATGTCCTCCGTCCAAGCGGAGCAGTTCAATGACAACAGTTACGACAACTGCACTGACCAAAATGATTTGACCTACACTATCCGGTTGGTGGGCGACCTTGCCCCACCGACGGCAGGCTTGGTCTTTGACTGTGACGATATTGGCCAGTACGTGGTGGAGGTCTGGGTGACGGACGAAGCGGGCAACAGCGACTACTGCATCACCAATGTTTTTATCCAAGACAACATGGATTTGTGTCCATTCGTGGACGACACCTTGGTGGTCAATGGTGCCTCGATTCAAGGCACGGTGCAGTCTTTCATGGGAGATGACATGCCAGAAGTGGAAGTTTCAGCCATGAACGCCGGCATGACGGATGAGACGGACAACGGCGGTTTTTATCAAATAAACGGCTTGCAGCAGGGCAGCAACTACGCCATCACACCGCAAAAAGACGTGTCGCCGCTGAACGGCGTCACCAGCTTCGACCTGGTGCTGATGACCAGCCACGTGCTGGGCACGCTGCCCTTCAACTCGCCGTACAAATACATCGCAGCCGACGTCAATCGGAGCGGAACAGTGACAACCTTCGACATTTTGGAGGTGCGCAAATTGATTTTGCACGTGATTGACCACTTCTCGAACAACACCTCGTGGCGGTTTGTACAGAAAGATTACGTGTTCCCGAATCCAGCGAACCCACTGACGCCAGCTTTCCCGGAGTCGGTACACCTAACAGCCAACCAGCAGATGCTGGATGCGGATTTCGTGGGGGTAAAAATCGGCGATGTGAACGGCAACGCTGTGACGGGTTTTACCGATGAAAACACAGAGGACCGCACCAGCAGCACTTTGCCGTTCCTCACAGAGGACCGGGAAGTGGTGGCGGGTGAGGAAATCACCGTGCCGATTACGATTTCGAGCGCAAGCCAACTGCTTGCCATACAATTTACATTAGAATTTGAGAAAGACAATCTGGAATTGCGGGGTTATGAAAAGGGCGAGTTGCCTTCTTTGACAGACGATGCCTTCGGCAGGGCGATGCTCGACCAAGGCGTGCTCACGGCGGTTTGGTTCAACACCACGCCAGTTGCCTTGAAGAAGGACGATGCCCTTTTCAACCTCCGTTTTTTGGTGAAAAAACCGGGCCGCCTGAGCGAAATGCTCTCGATGACCGCCCGCCACACCGATGCCTTGGCCTACCAACCAGATGGCCAAGCGTTGAAACCAGTGCTGGAATTCTCAAGTCCAAATAAAACTGCCAGTGCTGGTTTCCAGCTCTACCAGAACCAGCCGAACCCGTTCCGGGAGTCCACCAGCATTGGGTTCACGCTGCCAGAGCGGGGCGAGGCAACCCTCAGCATCTACGACACGGATGGCCGGGTGCTGAAAACCGTGCGCCAGACTTTCGAGAAGGGCTACAACCAAGTGGAACTTGAACGTTCCGACCTGCAATCGAGTGGGGTGGTGTACTACAAGCTGGAGACGCCGAGCCACACGGCTGTGAAGAAAATGATTGTGCTTTAGAACTGTTTGTAAGATTATTTTAAAAGGATTGCTAACGAAAGCCCCTGTCAACTACCGTTGATAGGGGTCTTTTTATATTAAACATTTTTCAAAAACATTTTGATATTCACGTGGAGTTTTTACCTTTGCCACACTTGAACGAACCGATTTTATAATCCGCAACCGATTTTCCCATGAAAAAAATTATCCAAAACTTAGCGCACACATTTCCTGCATTTTTTCTTCCATTGTTTTTTCATAAAATTTTTCAGGCCCAACCCATTTTCCTGAACGCTTCGTGAAGCGCTTCTCGGCCATTTCCAATCTACCCATTTCGCATTAAAAATTTCCAATCAAAGGACGTCGTGAGCGTGGCTAGGCCATGCTGATGCTATCGGTTAAACTGCACACTTGGCGATTTTACAGCATCGCTGACCCAACACTATTTGGAACTATGCTCCGGGCACTCCCTTCGATGCCTCGGTGACACCATGAACATGATTTTTCGTCTGGCTGCACGCCTCCAGACCAAGGGAAGGTTTTATGCCCGCTATTGATAAATTATAATCCAAAACATTGATTTTCAATGGGTTGAAAACGACCCCTGAAAATCAAGACGATTCTTACACCGATTTTTTAACCGATTTAACAAAATTGTAATCCGATGGAAAAAACGATTACACCAGTCCCGATGGGGGCATTTTTAAGTTCTTTAACCAAGACGTACGCACACCTAATCCTACAAGGCAGCTTGCTCCTGATGGGGCTTTTTGCCAGCACGACACTCGACGCCCAGTGCAGCTTGGCCTGCGCTGGTTCCACCAACGTCTCCCTCCCCGCCAACTGCGAAGGGACGATTCTGTACAACATGATTTTGCAAGGCACCCCCAACTGCTCGCCCAGTGGCCCATCGGCCTTCACGGTGACAGTGATGGACCTCGCAAACAACCCGATTCCGACCAGTCCGGTGGTCAATGCCAGCCACATCGGGCAGACGCTGATTGCGAAAGTGAAACACACCGCCTCTGGGAACTCCTGCTGGGGCTACATTAATATCGAAGACAAGCTAGCACCCACACTCACCTGTCCGGCAAACGTGGTGGTGGCCTGTACGGCGCCAACCTCAACGGCCAGCACTGGCACGGCCACCGCTACGGATTGCTCCGATTTCAACATCACCCACACCGACCAGACACAGGTGCTTGGCTGCGCAGGAACAAACTACTCCGCCATCATCACCCGCACCTGGATGGCGGTGGACGGAGGCGGCTACGCCAGTTCCTGCGCCCAGACCATCAGCATCCTGAAGCCAACGGTTGCCAATATCACTTGGCCACCGCACCTCGACGGCATTGGGGCACCCATGCTGAACTGCGTGAACCCGAACACCACGCCTGCCAACACGGGCGCACCCAGCATCGGCGGCTACCCGATTCCAAATGGTACGGGCTATTGCAACATGGCCGTCACCTTCAGCGACCAGACCATCCCGCTATGTCAGGCCAGCTACAAAATCCTCCGCACTTGGACGGTAGTAAGCTGGTGTACCAGCACCATCCAGAACTACACCCAAATCATTGCGGTGAAAGACACCCATGCTCCGACCCTCACTTGCCCCGCCGATTTGACGGTCGGCACCACCTCGGCCACGCAGTGCAAAGCCACGGTGATACTGCCGCAGGTGGGCATTTCGGATGATTGTTCCACTAGTTTTACCGTCACCATGACCACGCCAGTCGGGCAGGTGAGCGGCAACGGTGGCATCATCAACAACGTGAGCAAGGGCGTTTACAACATCAACTACAACGTGACGGACGGCTGCGGAAACACCGCCACCTGCACCATGAAATTGACCGTGGTGGACGACGATTCTCCGACCATGATTTGCACCCAGTACACCGTCGTGACGCTGAACAGTAACGGCGTTGCGCTCGTTTACCCCAATGCTTTTGACAACGGCAGCTACGACAATTGCAGCGCACTCACTTTCAAAGTGCGGCGCATGACGGCGGCCTGCGGCACGCAACCTGTTTTTGGACCTTCGGTCAAATTCTGCTGCGACGACTCTGGCAGCGACATCCCGGTCGTGCTGCAAGGCACTGACGCTAGCGGCAACGCCAACACCTGCATGGTCACCGTCCACGTGACCGACAATTCGCAGCCTGCCATCCTTTGCCCCGCCAACAAAACCATCAACTGCACGCAAGACCCACTTGATTTGAACCTGACGGGCGAAGCCACCGCTGCCGCTTCCTGCGGAACGCCCGTCATCACGCACACCGATGCGACGAACCTGAACATGTGCAACGTCGGCAGCATCGTGCGCACCTGGAAGGCCACGCTCAGCAACGGCAATTCCAGCACCTGCAACCAGACCATCAGCTTGGTGGACAACACGCCCGTAACCATTGTTTTCCCGCCCGATTATGCGGTGCCATTAGGTTGTGTGGACATCAGCGACCTTGCGCCAGCCAATTTGCCGCCGCCGTACAACGCCCCTGCGATGAGCAGCGATTGCGAGCTTTTGGCCACCAATTTCACCGACCAGGTCTTCACGGTTTCAGGCCCAGCCTGTTATAAAATCGTGCGCACTTGGAAGGTCATCAACTGGTGTACCTACACGCCGGGCGGCAACACGGGAGTCTGGGAAGGGGCGCAAATTATCATGGTGACGGACAACGCAGCGCCAACTTTTACCTGCCCCGCCAACATGACCGTGCCCGTGGACGGGAACTGCAAAGCGACCATCACTTTGCCGCAGGTAACAAATATTCAAGACTGTAGCCAAAACGTGAGCGTGACCGTGACGAGCAGCTTCGGCAACGGCTACGGGCCATTCACGAACGTGAATCCCGGCAGCTACACGGCCAATTACCATGTGGCAGACGGCTGCGGGAACGCCTCCAGTTGTTCCATCAATATTTTGGTAAAAGACGATAAAAAGCCAACGCCCTACTGCAAAAACGGCCTCGTGGTAGAGCTGATGCAATCGGGCATGGCGACCACTTGGGCCAGCGATTTCAATGCGGGCAGCTTCGACAACTGCTCCGGCAATTTAATTTATTCTTTTTCACCAAATATCAACGACACGGGCCTGACGGTGGACTGTGATGACCTCGGCCAGACGCCGCTCGAAATCTGGGTGACGGATGCCAGCGGCAATCAAGACCATTGCGTTACTTTCCTCATCGTGCAGGACAATATGAACGCCTGCGGCAACAGCCCACTCGTGGCGGGCGTCGGTGGGGCGGTGACGAACGAGGCAGGGCAGAATGTGGAGAACGTCCACGTCAGTCTGAACGATCCGCTTGGGCAGTCGGTGATGACGAACGCTGACGGCAATTTTGGCTTCGCCGCCGTGCCTGTCGGCAATGATTACACGGTTTTGCCTGAAAAAGATACGTTTTTGCTCAACGGCGTTTCGACCTACGACATCGTGGTCATCAAACGGCACATCCTGCACCTCGATACTTTGGATTCGCCGTACAAATTCATCGCTGCGGATGCAAACCGCTCGAACAGCATCACGACTTTTGACATCGTGGAAATCCAGAAAGCCGTGCTGCACATCGTTGACCATTTTTCGAACAACGAATCGTGGCGCTTCGTGGATGCAGCTTACGTGTTCCCGAACCCGCAGAACCCGTTCAGTGCGCCGTTCCCAGAGGTTTACAATATCAACGATTTGGCGGGCAATATGGGCGCCGTGAATTTCATCGCCATCAAAATCGGCGACGTGAACGGCAACGCTGTCCCGAACGATTTTGCGGCAGCCAATACCGAAGAACGCAGCGGCCAGTCGCTCCTGGTTTCCGTGCGGGACGAGGCCATGCAGCTCGGCCAGGAGCAGCGCATGGACTTTACGGTGAAAAATTTCAAGGACATCATCGGCTACCAGTTCACGCTGAATTTTGACCCAGAAGTGCTTGATTTTCAACGGGTTGAAATGGGCGAGCTGACCAGCCTGAGTGTGTCCAACTTCGGCTTCCGCCTACTCGACGAGGGCATTTTGACCACTTCGTGGAACGATGCCGCCCCCGCCAACCTACCGGATGCCGCCGTGCTGTTCAGCCTAATTTTTACCACAAAAGAAAAGGCAAACCGCTCAGAGGTGCTGCATCTGAGTTCCGATTTCACGAAGGCTGAGGCTTATTTTGAAAGCGGCGAACTGTTGGATTTGGCGCTGAACTTTGAAAGCTCATCCCTCATCCCTCACGCCTCATCCCTAAAAATTACTCCTAACCCATTCCGGGAAACTACCGTCATTGGTTTCACGCTCCCCGAAGCCCCACAGGTGCAGGCACAGGAAGTTACCCTGACCGTGTCCGACGCCGCCGGAAGGCTGGTGAAAACATACGGGGGCAGCTTCGCTGCGGGTTACAATGAGTTGAAAATCAGTAAGTTGGATTTGCCGACGGCAGGTGCTTATTTCTTCCGTTTGCAAACAAGAACAGAAGTGGTGACGGGCAAACTGTTGCTGGTGGAGTAAAGCGTAGGTTGCTGAAAATTTGGCAAAAAGAAGAGCCGCCTCGACGTTTCGGGGCGGCTCTTCGCAATTTGAAAATTATTTAGGAACAAAAACATAGTGTTCACTTGACGCAGGTGGCTGTTTTTGGTCACAAGGTTTTCATAAAATGGGCGCTTGGTTTTGCGCCTTCGGCGATTTAGGCAACATAATTGCTTCGTTCATTTGCCCTCCCCGAACGCAAGCCATTTTTCGATGAAAATCCATTTTGTCCTCATTTTCACGGCAATTTTTGCACTGCCGCTGCTGACTTCTTTCACCAAAATCGAAAGCCGCATCGGGAATGCGCCCCGTACTGCACAGCAGATGGTGGCCGCTGGCTACAAGCGCTACGGCGTTGAAAAAGGCACGCTGGTGTTCCAGTACACGGGCGTTTCGAGCGGCACGGATTATATCTACTTCGATAACTGGGGCTGGCGGGAGGCCAAATATTCTCGTTGCACCACGAAACTGGGCACGTTCAGCGAGGAAACCAATGCGGTGCAATACCTCGACGGGGAAAGCCGCTACATCTATCAACCGGCCAGCAACAAGGCGAAATATTTTGACTCCCGGCAAGCGGTAATCATCGCAGAAAAGAACGGTACCAAGGATTTGTCCCTGTATAGCGACGAGATGCTGCGTGGCATGGGCGGCAAGCAAAACGGCAAGGTCAAAATCCAAAATATTGATTGCGATGTGTGGAACATCGAGGCACAAAACGTGAAACTGTTCATGTGGAAAGGCATCACGATGGGCGAGGAGTCCTATGTGAGCGGCAATTTGATTGGCCGGAAGCTGATGCGGGTAGAGCTGGATAAAAACCCACCTGCGGAGAAACTGGTGCTGCCGAAGGGGGCGGTGGTGGAGGGGAAGAAGTGAGGGCTCTTCAATCATGGTATTTTTTTAGCCTCATTTCATCCAAGCCTATGTATTCAATTTCAAGTACTTCAGGATTCGATTGTTTGAATTGGAGCTGTATTTTATTGTCGTCCTTGATTTTCCATAACCCTATACCAGTCTGTCTCCCAGCTATTGAATTATTGCTTTTAAAATGAAAGGTGCCATTTTGCGAAAATTGGAATATACCTAAATCTTGACAATTCGGGCTTTCTTCAGTTGTCAGTTGCCAAACTTCATTTATGTCTTCAGGAAATCCCTGCAAATAATATTTAGATAGGGAGCACCAGTAATATTTTCTATCAAAGAGCTGAGTGAAAAATTGTTCAGTCAAAGCTTGATTGGTCGGCGAAATACCTATCATTTTGCCGTTTTCATACCGATGCGAAATGCCGTTATGGTTTTTATTATAAGAATGCCAAAAATCCTCCTTTAAGCCATGTTTATAGTTGCCGAACCATACATTACCAAGGCTATCAGTTTCACTCCATTCGTTTGTTTTTATTAAGTCGCAGGCGTAGATAATACTTACATTTTCTTCATAAGTCTCAGGGTCAAAAGTGACTACCGTATCAGGTATAGTCGAGTTCCTTACAACCAGCAATTCACCTCGGGCTACAATTGAGTCTTGGACATATAGCCTGTTGTAAAAGATTGAATCATTGATTTGGAAAAACTCAGAAAACCCGTCCACAGTTGCTATTTTCAACATGACATATCTTGAGTCATATTTCAATTGGTCTAAAACCTTACCGCTGTCTCTTAACCAATCAAATGTTTTCCCATCGTAAAAGAACGGTTCAAATTTCACAGTTGCTTGCTGTGCACTTGACAGCGTTGAAACGAGCAAGCAAATAAAAATTGTCAGTGCTTTCATTTTGAATAGGTTTATCGCAACGTCCTATAAAACAACTCCCATATCCGCCGATACTCATCCGTCCAACTGCTAGGCTCCACGAACCCGTGGTCTTCCAACGGGAACACCGCCAGTTCCCAGTTTTCCTTTTTCAGTTCAATCAAACGCTGCGAGAGTCGCACCACATCTTGAAACTGCACGTTCGTGTCCACCATGCCATGCAGCATGACGAGGTTGCCTTGCGTGAAGCCCTCAGCCTGGAAAATCGGGGAACTGCGGCGGTAGGCGATGCTATCTTCGGTGGGGGTGTTCAGGATGTTGGCGGTGTAGCCTTGGTTGTAGTGTGCCCAATCGGTCACGGAGCGCAGGGCAGCGCCGCTCTTGAACGTGCCGGGCGAAGTGAACATCGCCATCAGCGTGATGAAGCCGCCGTAGCTGCCGCCATAAATCCCGATGCGCCCAGCATCAATGCCGTGCTGCTCCACGAGGTAGCGGGCACCGTCCACTTGGTCGCTGAGGTCCTTGCCGCCCATATAGCGATAGATGGCTGTGCGCCAGTCACGCCCGTAGCCTTGGCTGGCTCGGTAATCAATGTCCAGCACCGTGAACCCGTTGTCTGTCAGGAAGTTATGGAACATGAACTCCCGGTAGTAATTGCTCCACCAATGGTGCACGTTCTGTAAATAGCCTGCTCCATGCACGAAAACGACCGCTGCCCCATTGCGCAAGCTGCCCTTCGGACGGTACAGCCGGGCAGGCACATCCACGCCGTCGCTGGCCTTGAACCAGACCATTTCCGGCTCCCGCCACGGGTATTTGTCAAACTCGGCGGTGGTGGAATGGGTGATTTGCACGGCTTGCTCCTTTGGAGGCTTTGAACCAGCTTTATTTTCTTGAATAAAAAGCTCCCAAGGCTTGTTCGAGTAGGAGTAGCGGATGGCCAACCAGCGCTCGTCGGGCGAGAGTGTGACCTCGTTGTTGCCGGGCATGGATGTTAGTTTTTCCATTGTGCCGCCAGTCACTGGCATTTTATAAAAATGGTGCTCGAAAGGCGTTTCCTTGTTGGAAGTGATGTAAAAAAAACGCTTGTCACGGGAGAGTTCAGCTTCGAGGATTTCGAATTTGCCACTGGTCAGCGCCCGTTTCTCACCCGAAATCACGTTCACGGCGTAAAGGTGCGAGTAGCCCGTTTCCTCCGACTGGAAATACAGCGTCGATTTGTCCACCCAGCCAATATTGCCTGCCGAGCCGCCCCAGCCGCCGACGCCAGGGCCGCCGATCCACGCTTCGTCGTGCTGGTGTTCGAGTTGCTTGAGCATGCCCGTGGCGAGGTCGAGCTTGCAAATCCAGCGGTCCTTGTTGTCCAATGAAAGCACCACAACCGCAACTTCCCCATCTGGTGAAAAAACGGGGTCGAGCACATTGACGGCCTTTGGTTTTTCAAAAAGCGGTTCCCAAGCGGCGGTGTCCCGATGGTAATCCTGCAAAAACAGCGGCTTCTGGCGGATGCCTTCCAGGTTTTTCGTTTCAACGAAGTAAACCGTGTCCCGCTCCCGATCCCAGATTCCGAGCGTGGTTTCGCTTTGTGCCCCGCCTACTTTCGCCCGTGATTTCAGCAAATCCACCTTGCCGGATTCGGTCACGTAGTTCGGCACGTCGGTCTGCTCAGGCGTAATCTCGGTGCTGAGGGAGAAAAGAATGAACTGCATATCGTGGCTGGCGAAGATGCTGCCGAGGCTTTTTTCCCCATAATAAATCGGTTTCGGGCGCTTGGGTTGCAGCGCCTCCCGCTGGCGTTTTTGGGCCTCCCGGTCGGCTTTCCGGTCAGCCAGCACCCCGAAGAGTTCAAGCTGGTCGGCTTCCATTCCCTTCACGTCGCTGCTTTTTTTGCGGTCTTTCCGTTCTGCACCCCGCCGCAAATCGGTGAGCTGCGTGGTGGTGCCGTCGGCAATGTTCCAGGCGTACAGGTTGTCGTTTTTTTCGTACAAAATCTCTGTTTCAAAGCCATTGAAACGGGGGCTGTGCTCCACCTCGTTGGTGTTGGTGATTTGGAAAAATGACTTGGGCGGGGCAATGGATTTTTTTTGCGACGTAGTCTCCTTTAAATTCAGTATTTGCAGGAAGATGTCGTTGTTTTTAGAATAAACTTTTTTGGAAAAATCACGGCTGTATTCGCCCCTCCCCGGCATTTGGCGAAGCTCATCCAAGTCCAGTTTTTCTGGTTTCGCCGTAGGATTCATTGGACTGATTTTATAGGTGCTGCGCAAGGTGTCCCGGTCGGGATTCCAGGTGAAAAACACGGTGCGGCTGTCCTCGCTCCACGAGATGTTCTCCGGCAATGCCCCGACGAACGCCTCGCCCTGCATGATTTGCTCGATGCTGAGCGGGGATAGGTTGACGGGCTTGGTTTGGGCGGATATTTTTTCCGAAAAGAAAATTACGAAGGAAAAAAACAGGACAAATGTGAGGGTGGAAATGCGCATAGGTGAGTGTAATTAGTTGATTCTCAATTTGTTTTTCTTTAAAAAAATATTGATTCCAGTTGTATCGCAACCAGTCGTGGCCACTAGCTGGTCATCTGTTTTTTCAATACCTTAAAAAAATATTTGACACGAAAATTACGCCGAAATACCTTTGTAACAATGTGCAGAAACCCTGTACAGCATTGAGAAAACTACACAAACCTAAGCAAACTATGAGAACCTTTCCCCTCCAGGAGTATTTCTACTATACCCGGCTGGAGCGTAATGCAGGCATCGTGCTTTGCGTGCTTTGCACCATCGCTTATTCCCTTCCACTTTTTTACAATCAGTTGTCGCCACCGCCCGGCAAACTGGACTTTTCCGAGGTTCGCCAACTCGCTGCGGCTTTTGCGCCTGCGGGAAAACCGAACGAAAACGAAAGCAAATTTGTGGCCTTTCGTGGGCGGGAAAACGAAAGCCCAAGGCAGGCCGTGGAGTCGTTCCCGTTCGACCCGAATACTGCCACGAAGGATGAACTGATGCGCCTCGGCCTCTCGGCTCGAACAGCGCAGACCGTACTGAACTTCCGGGCGAAGGGTGGCCATTTTTACAAAAAAGAAGACCTGCAAAAAGTGTACGGCCTGCGTGAAGAGGACTACCATCGCTTAGCAGGGCTGGTACAACTGAGCGACGCTGGCCGTGATTTTGAAAAATACCCAAAGAGGTCTGATAATCAAGGTTTTGTGGAGCGGGTTGACTACCGTTCAAGCCCTTCGGCCAACTCGGATTTTCCAAAGAAAAACACCTCAGTCGTGGTTGATATCAATACTGCATCGTCGGAGGACTGGCAGCAAATCAAGGGCGTGGGGCCGGGCTATGCGAAGCGCATCGTGAATTTTCGGGAAAAGCTCGGCGGCTTCAGCTCCGTGGCGCAGGTAGGCGAAACGCTTGGGTTGCCCGACAGTGTTTTTCAGAAAATGCTGCCGCAGCTGCAGGCCGCTTCGCCCGTTTTTCGCCAGATAAACATCAACTCGGCCACGCTCGACGAATTGAAAGTACACCCCTATCTTAGCAGCTACCAAGCCACGATTTTGTTCAATTACCGTTTGCAGCACGGCAGTTACGCTGATTTTGCCAGCTTGAAAAAAGTGAAGGGAGGGTTCAAAGAAGAGGATTGGCGGCGGCTGGAGCCGTATATTACTTTCAATTGAGCAGTTGTTTCAAAATCATTTTTCCACCACCAAAAACTGCCCCGTCGTGCTGATGCCGTTGAACTGGATGGTATCACTGCTGACGGCACTAGCACCATCCACCAGCACCGACCAGGCGCCTTCGCTCCCAATGGCCCGGTGGAATAGTTGGTACTTGGCAGGTGAGGTGTTGGTGAATGTGCCCGCTGGAAATTTGAAAACAATGTCGGCGGAGAAAGCCCCCTCCGTGGTTTCGTGCAGGGTCCAGGTCGGCGTTTCGAAAATTTGCGTCCCGGCAATGCCTTCCTTCGTGTTCGGTGCGAATTCTTGGTAAACCGCCGTCATTTGGAGCGGGTCGCCCAGCACGTTGGCGTTGATGGAAAGGTTCGCATTTTCAAAATCAAAATTGGCTGATGTGGCAACGGTTGCTGCATATTGCGCAGCCCCCGCCTCCCCGACATTGGCCCCTGAATTGACGTAGCTTGGGTTTCCGTGGAGCACGAGTTCATTGCCGCCACTTGTGGCAGTGGCTGAGTTGTTTAATTGAAAATACTGAACATTGCTCCCCATTTTGGCCTCAGCGGTAAGGTGCATTTCCTCCAAGATTTCTTGTTGGGTGCGGGCGGTCGCCCAATATCGCAACTCATCCATCTCGCCTGCGAAGTAGTTGTTTGGCCCTAAAAATTTACCAAAATCCAAACTAGTGGTGTTCGCAGGCAAATTGGCGATGTCCAGTTGGGAAATGATTTTGCCGTTGAGGTAAAGCGTGGCCGTGTGCTGGTCCCAAGTGAGGGCAAGGTGGTTCCAGTGGCTGAGGTCAAGGGTGTAGGCGATGGTATTGGGCAAGAGGTTTCTGCCGAGGCCCGTCCATATTTTCCCGTACCATGTTCCAATGAAAAAATGGCTGCTGTAATCGGGCGTGCTCTTGCTGAGGATGACCTGAAAACCAGTGGAATCGCCCGCCATTTTCACCCAGCATTCCACGGTGAACGGCGAAGTGGCCGGGTCGAAATCCAAGGAACTTTCGAGGTAGTCGTCCACGCCATCCAGCACGATGGCCTTGCCCCGCTCGGTGGAGATGCCAGTCTGTGCCACCATGAACTGTCCCGTCTGTGAGATGCTGTCGAAGGTGATGGTGTTGCCGTTCAGACTGCTGGCCTCGTTCACGATTTTTGACCATGCCCCACCGCTGCCCATGCCCCGGTGGTAGAGGGCGTAGTTGTAGGCTGCTGCGTCGGTCAGCGTGTTGGCAGGGAAGGTGAAGCTCAGGTTGCCAAGGTAGCTGCTACTGCTGGTGGACTGGTTGATGGTCCAAACGGGCCTGTCAAACGGCGTTACATCGTCTGTGCCGCTGACGCTGTTCGGGGTAAATGCTTGGTAGGTGGCGGTGAAATCGTCCGAACCCGTTTTTTGGAGAAAATCAATGCTCAATTTGGCGTTGCTGAAGCTTTTTGCCCCTGCGGAGGAAATGCCCGTGACGGTTTGGCTAGTGCCTTCCCGGCCACAATTGATGCCGGAGGTGGTGAACGCCGTATTGCCGTTGAAACTGCCGTTGTAGTTGCCGACCCAGTCCTTCGCCGTGCCGTTGCTTTCGTTGAACTGGTAGTAGGCGACCAGCCCGCTTTCCATGCCGTCGAGGGTGAGGTGCATGTTTGAACGGACTTCCGTGCCACTGCGGGCGGTCGTCCAGATGCGCACCTCGTCAATTTCACCAGTAAAATAGCGGTCGTTGAGATCCTTGCCGATGGTCATGTATCCAGCGGCGTCGGTGTCAATGGTTTTGGTGGAATTGTAAACGTCGAAGGGCGTTTCGGCCATGCCGTCAATGTAGAGCGTGGTGTTCGCTAGGGTGGCGCCGCTGGCGTTGTTCAGCACGACGGCGACGTGGTGCCAATTTCCGTCGGTGATGGTGTTCGCGCTGACCTTGTAGCCGTCGCCGATTTCGATGCGCAGCCTGCCGTTGCTGTCGGTGCGCAGCATCCATTTTTTGTAATTGTTTGCGGAGCCAAAACTGAGGATGCCAGCGTCGTTGGCGGTCGTTTTCACCCAAGCCTCGCAGGTGCGGGACTGCCCGCCACTGATGGCGTTGAAAGCCGTTTGGAGGTAGTCGCCTGTGCCGTCGAAGGTCACGGAATTGCCCCGGAGCTTGCTCACTTCGCCCACTTCGCCAGTGAGGCTCACGGTTTTGCTCGTAGCACCTGTGTGGCTGACGGTCAGGGTTGCAGATTTTATTCCGGTCGTCTGGCCGGACTTGAGCCTGATGTAAATCGTTTTTTCACTCAAAACCAAGTTGCTTGGGGTAAAACTCAGCGTGGCGGTCCAGGTCGTTCCATCGCTTGACAACTCGTAGCTGCTGCTGCTGAGACTTAGGCTGACCATGTTGATGAGGTCGCTGCCGGAAATTTTGAAATTTTGCGAAGCAGAGGATTTTGTGGTCAATGTTTGAAAGCCGTACAGGCTACTTGCACTAGCCGATAGTTTCGGCTCCAAGGGAGCAACGTACACCGGGTAGTCTTCCACTTGCCCGTAAACGGGTGCGTAGCAACTGCTGGAAATCGTGTTGGCTTGATAGTCGGATATCACCCTGGCACGGAGGTACTGCCCAGTCGTGGCGGTGGTCGGCACGGTGAAGGTTCCGGAGAACGACTTGGCGTTGTCGCCCGAAAAAACCAATTCCGAGGCGGACATCGAGCCGTCGTTGTTCCAGTCAATGTACACCCGCACGTCCTCGCTGTAATTCCCCCAAGTGGTCACTTCGACGGGGTAGCTTTGGTTGATTTCTAGGTTGGCGATAAAGCACGGGCGGCTGAGGTAGCCCCCATCCTGGTAGGTGGAATTGGAGCCTGCGGTCATGTCGCCGATGGTGACGCCGATGGGGCCGGTGCCAAATTCTCCCTGCAAACCTGTCGTGGTCTGCGGCGTGCAGGCTGCTGCGGCCATCGTCACGGAGGTGGTTTGCAAGCCAGGGGAGTAGAGCAGTGTGGGCTTGTAAGTTTCGAGGCCCCAGAGCATTCGGTCGGCCTGGCCTTGCGAAAACTGGTTCGTGCAGGTTTCGGTGAAGTACCCCATGATGTTGTACTTGATTTTGTCCCAACTATTAAAAGCATCGGACGAGGCGTAGCACGAATTTCCACCGGAGGTGGGGCAGTAGGTGATGTACTTATGGGCTGGCGTGTCGGCCACTTCATCGCCAGCACTGTCGGAGGTGCTGGGGCAACTGGTGCTGGAGCCGCCCTCAAAAGTGTGTTTCAAGTAGAGTGCATGGCCCACTTCGTGGGCGAGGGTTTCGTTCTGGTTGGTGTAGGATTTTAGTTGGTAACAGCCGCAATTGTTGTAGTCGTAGCCGAGCGTGTTGTACATGATAACGACGCCATAGTAGCTGTCGCTGGTGGTGGGGTAAAAAGCATAAGCCTGCGTGCCGTAACCCCCGTCGTTGTTGGCAATTTCGCTGACGATGTAAACATTCAGGTAAAGGTCGGGGTCCCAGCGGCTGAGGTTGAAAATGCTGCTCATGGAGGCGCCGATGCCGTCCGAGTCGGTCACTTCGCCGTCAATGCCGTGGTTGGTGTAGTTCGTGACACTGGCTCCGCTCACCCGGTTGATACCAGTTGTGGCGTTGCAATTTTCGTCCATCGTGGCCAGTTGGAACTGGATTTTGGTGTCAACGGTGGTGCCTGTGGCGTTGGAGTAGATTTCGTTCAGCCGCTGAACGGCACTCTGGATTTGAGCATCGGAAATATTGTTGACAGCGCTGCTGCTGGTGTAGATGACGTGGAAAACCAGTGGGATGGTGTAGGTGGTGGTGCTTTTTTCTGTATTGCCTTTTTTGGCAGCTTTTTCAACGAGGAACTGCTGGAACTTCGGCGAACTTTCCGCCATGCGCTGGGCATACACAGGGTCAATGGACAAGAGCTGCTCGTGAATTTGGTCGGAGGCGCATGGATTGCTCTGCGAGTTTACTTGGTTTGCAAAGAGTAGCATGGCCACCGATAGCATGGTCCAAATGTAACTCGTGGTGAGTGGTTGCATTGTTTTTGTGTTTTTGCTGGGGGGACAGTGTGTTGAGCAGCTATTAAAAACCTGCAAAAGCAATGCCTAACAAGAAATTTTGTTGGAAAAAGTGCGGATAAAATCTTTGCTAATATGTGGGGAGAAGGGGCTGTTTTTTGTGAAGAATTAATTTGTCTTGAGTTTTTTGATAAAATCTTTTGGTGTCATACCAACCTCCTGCGCCCGAATGAATGCACTGCCAACCACCCCACCGTTCAGATATTGGCACACGGTATCGAAAGCCGCTTTGTCGGAAATGCCAAAGCCAACCAGTACGGGATTTTTTAATTTCAGCTTCGCAATGCGCTGAAAATAAGCCACTTGCGCATCGTTGAAGCCACCAGCGCCACCCGTCGTAGAGGCCGTTGAAACAGCGTACAAAAAGCCCCGGCTAGCCCCATCCAACTCCTGGATACGTTCATCCGAGGTCTGAGGAGTGACGAGGAAGATAGGGCAGAGGTCATGCTTCGCAAAAAGCGACGCATAGTTTTTTTCAAAAAAAGCCAAGGGCAAATCGGGCAAAATGACGCCATCCACGCCCACCTTAGCGCAGCGTTCACAAAACCGCTCCATGCCGAATTGCAGCACGGGATTCAGGTAGCCCATGAGCACCAGCGGCATATGTGTCTCCAAGCGGATGCCTTCCAGCTGCGCAAACAGTTTTTCCAACGACATACCGTTTTCCAGCGCCGCATGGCTGCTAGCTTGGATGGTAGGCCCATCGGCCAGCGGGTCGCTGAACGGGATGCCCACTTCCACGAGGTCGGCCCCGGCAGCAGCCAGGTCGAGGATGGTCTGGCGGGTGCCATCGGGCGTGGGGTAGCCAGCGGTGAAGAAGATGGAAAGGATGTCCTCTCTTTTTTGTTGAAAAATCTGAATTATGCGATTCATTATGAAATGGTTACAAACCGAGTTATGTGGCTGGGCCGCCACTGATGAGCTTTTCAACCCGTTCCTTTAACTTGTTGCATTTAGGCAAATAATAAATATGAGCTGCCATAAAGCCTAATATGATTCCTATCAAGAAAAAGTAGGGAATGCGAAAAAAACGCAGAATGAATATAAAGGCAATGGAAAACAGCGCCTGTGCTCCATTTCCAATCGGTGCCCACATCGGTTGCACTTGGTAGCCATTGCCTTCTTGAATGATTTTGACCCTTACTTCATCAGTTTCTTTGACGATGATTGCGCCTTCTTTCTCATAAACTTCTCGCAGCCCGCCCTTTAAAAGATTGTTGCGGATTTCTTCAAAGCTATATTCTGGCGCATCGAGAATTTGATTTGACATAATGGATATTTTTTTGTAAAAATTGATAATGAATACGTTGAGTCAAGCCAAATACTTCGTGTACATCCCCAAATCCTTATCCCCTCTTCCAGACAAGCAAAGCACCACGATATCCTCTTGTTCAAACTTTATTTTCTCCAAAACCGCCAACGCATGTGCAGATTCCAGCGCAGGAATGATACCCTCCAACCTCGCCAATTGGAATGCAGCGGCTAGTGCCTCGTCGTCCGTCACCGGAACGAAGCTCGCCCGGCCGCTAGCCGCCAACTGCGCATGCAACGGCCCCACGCCAGGGTAGTCCAGCCCCGCCGAGATGCTGTAAGGCTCGATGACCTGCCCATCGTTATTTTGGATGAGCATGGAAAGGCTGCCGTGTAGGATGCCCGGTTTGCCGAGGGCAATGGTCGCTGCCGTTTCGCCTGTGTGGACGCCGTGCCCCGCTGCCTCCGAGCCGATGAGCCGCACCGATTTTTCTTCGATGAAATGGTAGAAGGCTCCCGCTGCATTGCTGCCGCCGCCTACGCAGGCGATGACCGCCGTTGGGTTTGCAATGCCCTCTTTTTCAAGCAGTTGCCCTCTGATTTCCTCGCTGATGACCGACTGCAAACGGGCCACGAGGTCGGGGTACGGGTGCGGCCCCACCACCGAACCGATGATGTAGTGCGTGTCCACGGGGTTGCAAATCCAGTCCCGGATGGCCTCGTTGGTGGCGTCCTTGAGGGTCTGGTTGCCGCTCACCGCTGGCACGACCGTGGCGCCGAGCATTCGCATCCTCGCCACGTTGGGTGCCTGCCGCTCGATGTCGAGGGCGCCCATGTACACGATACATTCCAAGCCCATCAGTGCGCAAACGGTGGCCGTCGCCACGCCATGCTGCCCCGCCCCGGTCTCAGCGATAATGCGATTTTTCCCCAACCGTTGTGCCAGCAAAATCTGCCCGATGGTATTGTTGATTTTATGCGCCCCGGTGTGGCAGAGGTCTTCCCGTTTGAGGTAGATTTTCGTGTCGTAGAGCGCTGACAGTCGTTTGGCGTGGTAGAGCGGGGTGGCCCGGCCCGCATAGTCCTTCAGCAGTGCCCGAAACTCCGCTTGGAACGCCGCCGACTCGATGATGTCGAGGTAGCAGTTCCGCAGCTCCTCCACATTGGGGTGCAGCATTTCGGGGATGAACGCCCCGCCGAATTGGCCGTAGAAGCCGTCGGGGTCAGGGGTATTGAGATTTCCGAAGTCTTCAAGACTTCGGAAATCTGGTTCACTTGAATAGCTCATGCTTGAATGTTTTTATCAGTTCAAAATCCTTGAGGCCGGGTTCGATTTCAAAGCGGGAGTTGATGTCGACCACACTCGGTAGGATGGCCTTTAGGCCGTCCTGTCTAAGGCCTTCAGGCCGCCGCCCTAAAGGGCTAGGACTGGCCGCCCTAAAGGACATGCTACCGATGCCGCCACTCAACACAAACAGCGTCTCCCCCTCATACTTCTCCAACAGCCCCCAATCGAACGCCACGCCGTTGCCGCCCCGGTTTTTTCCTTTGGTATCAAAAAGGAATTTGTCGCAGCAATCGGCATACGCAGCCGTTTTTTCAAAATCAAAATCCTCGTCCACGCCAAAGGCTTTCCAGACTTCCAATCCGCTCATTTTCAAAGTGTTGCAATCCTCTGGCGATTCATCGCCATGCAGTTGGACGACCTGCAAGCCGAGCGTTTCAGCAGTTTTTTTCACCATCTCCACCGCCTCGTTCACGAATACACCGACCTTTTTCGTTGGGCCGGGCAGTTCCCGAACCCAGCCCAAATCGGTCACCTCGCCCACGAAGCGGGGGCTTTTTTTGTAAAAAATGAACCCGATATAGTCCGGCTCCAAGGTCAGGAGTTGGTGGACGTTGGCGGGGTGTTTTAGGCCGCAGATTTTTAGTTGCATGGTATGCCATAGGGCTTCACCCTATGTTGGAATATTACGCCCCTTTGGGGCTTTGATTCAGTTTAACAGCCCTGAAGGGGCGAAATATCACAGCATTGGGCAACACTCTATGCTAAGATACGATGCATGAAATCCTCGCACGCCTCCCCCGGCCTTTCCATCTTCATAAAACTTTCCCCAATCAAAAAACCCTGAAACCCCGCTGCCCGTAGCCCCATCACCGCCGCTGGGTCGCTCAGGCCAGACTCGCTGACCTTCACGAACTCGTTGGGAATATGAGGCGCAAGCTCCAACGAACGTCGAACGTCCACCGTGAAATCGGCGAGGTTGCGGTTGTTCACCCCGACGGCATCCACGGTGTCGCAGATATGGCCAAGTTCGCTGTGGTCATGGATTTCCAGCAGCGTTTCGAGGCTGAGCGAGCGGGCGAAGGTGCTGAGTTGGCGCACCTCGGCGGGTGTCAGCACGGCGGCGATGAGCAGGATGGCGTCGGCACCGATGGCCTTGGCCTCCACGATTTGGTATTCGCCAATGGTGAAGTCCTTGCGCAAAATCGGCACCTCGTTCAGCCCACGGGCGATGAGCAGGTCTTCGTTTTTGCCGCCAAAAAATTGCTCGTCCGTCAGTACGGACAGTGCCGAGGCACCTGCCCGCACGTAACCCGTGGTCACTTCCTCCACGGTCACGTTGGCATTGATGATGCCCTTCGAGGGGGATTTCCGTTTGTGCTCCGCAATGATGCCTGCCATGTCAGGTCGGCGTAGGGCAGCGGATAGGCTGAGGCTTGGACACTGGAAGAAGGGGCTTTTCTCCAGCTCGCCGACGGGGACTTTGGTTTGTTGCTCCGCAACTTCACGGCGCTTGTGAGCGATTATTTTTTGTAAAATGGTCATTGATTGTTGAATTGCTTAATTGTTAAGGAGTTATTGCAACGCAACTAGCTTTTTCAAAGCACCCATCGCTCGCCCGTTTTCCAGCGATTCGTTTGCTTCCGCAATACAGGTTTCCAGCGCCTTCTCCGGCGAAAGACATTGCAGGGCCAACGCCGAATTGGCCACAACGACCCGCTTTTGTGCCATCGTGCCCTTGTTTTCCAAAACATTCAAGAAAATGGCCTTGGCCTCCTCCACCGTATTGCCGCCAAAAAGCTCGGCTTCAGTCACTTCCCCACCAAAGTCAGCAGGGGTAAAAGTCGCCTCGCCCCTGCTGCTGACGGACTTTGTGGGGGCGGTGAGCGAGAGTTCGTCGTAACCGCCCATCGTGTGGATGATGTCAAATGAACGGTCACCGTGGGCTTGAAGCAGGTAGCCATAAATCCGCTGCAATTCCAGACTAAATACCCCCGTCAACTGGCAGTCAGGCCGGGTGGGATTCACCAACGGGCCGAGCATGTTGAAGAAGGTCTTGATGCCGAGCGCCTTGCGCACCGGGCCGACGTTCTTTAGCGCCGGGTGGAACATCGGGGCGTGCAGGAAGCAGATGCCTGCCTGGTCGAGTTCGTGACGGAGAGCATCGCCGTCGTTCTTGAAGCGGTAACCGAGCGATTCCAACACGTTGGAGGAGCCGCAGACCGACGACACGCCATAGTTGCCATGCTTGACCACCCGTCCACCTGCCCCGGCCACCACGAAGCTGGCGAGGGTGGAGATGTTGAAGGTGTTCTTGCCATCACCTCCCGTGCCGCATAGGTCAATCGTCTGATAATCAATGACTTCGAGCGGGATGCAAAGGTCGAGCAAGGCTTGGCGGAAGCCGTCGAGTTCCTCCACGCTGATGCTGCGCATAAGATAGACCGTGAGGAAGGCGGCCATCTGCGCCTCGTTCACCTCGCCACGGGTGATTTCCGTGAGGGTCTCGTAGGCTTCTTCACGGGTGAGGCGCTGGTGCTCGAAGAGTTTATTTAGAATCTTTTTCATTGAAAATCAATTGGTTATCCAGTTTTTCACCATCAGTTTACCATGCTCCGTCATCACGCTCTCCGGGTGAAACTGCACCCCCCGCACGTCATATTTCTTATGCGTCAAACCCATGATTTGCCCCTCCTCATCCTCGCAGGTGAGGTCGAAGCAATCGGGTAAGCCGTTTTTTGAAACGACCCACGAATGGTAGCGCCCCGCTTCGAAAGTCTCCGGTATTTCCCGAAAAAGCGGCTCATCGGCCTTGCGCACATGCATCGGCGTGGCCACCCCGTGAAAGACCCTAGAAAGGTTCTCCAATTGCCCACCGAACACCTCCCCGATGGCCTGCAAGCCGAGGCAGACGCCGAAGATGCTCTTGGTCGGCGCCAGTTCCCGAATCAGGTCGCAGAGGATACCCGACTCGGCGGGCAACCCGGGGCCGGGCGAGAGCAGAATCTTGTCGTATTGCGCCGCCTCCGCCACTGTGATTTCGTCGTTGCGGAACACGTCGGGGCGGATGCCGGACATTTCCTCCACATACTGGACGAGGTTGTAGGTGAAGGAATCGTAGTTGTCGAGGACTAATATTTTCATAGTAAAACCTTGATTGTCAACTGATAATGGTAATTTTTCGTTTTTGGCACTTGGTAGGAACGGCCTTTAGGCCGTCCTGTCCAAGCCCTTTAGGGCGATAGCGGCGTAAACGCCTTCGACGGGACGACCTAAAGGCCGTTGCTACCGGGCCGCCTTCGCTACCGCCCGCCGCAATGCACCGATTTTATGAAACACCTCCGCCAACTCTTTCTCCTCCACAGAATGCTTCACAATCCCCGCACCAGCCTGGTAGTGCAGCGTATTGTTTTTGCTAAAAAAACTGCGGATGAGGATAGCGTGGTTCGTCTCGCCGCTGAAAGTGAAAAAGCCCACGCAGCCGCCGTAATAGCCCCGGCGGTTCGGCTCAATGCCGTCAATCAACTGCATCGCCCGGTGCTTGGGTGCGCCCGACAGAGTGCCCGCTGGGAAGGTCTCCGCCAGCAGCTTTACTGGTGAAACGCCCTCCGGCAACTCGCCCGACACCTCCGACACGAGGTGGATAACGTGGCTGTAGAACTGCACCTCCCGATAGGTTTCCACCTTCACGTTGCGGCAAAGGCGGTTCAGGTCGTTCCTCGCCAAATCCACGAGCATGACGTGTTCGGCGTTCTCCTTGGGGTCGGCGGCGAGGGCCTCAGCACCGAGGCGGTCGGCGTGGTCGTCGCCGGTGCGGGGGAAGGTGCCTGCAATCGGATTGATGAAGGCTTTTTTAGTGATTGGTGATTGGTGATTGGTGATTGGTTGGGACTTGAGCCTAACCTGCGCTTCTGGCGATGAGCCGAAAATTTTGTAACCGCCGTAGTCAAAATAAAACAAGTATGGCGAGGGGTTCACGCTGCGCAAAGCCCTGTAAACATTGAAGTCGTCGCCTTGAAACTGCTGCGAAAACTGGCGGGCCAGCACGATTTGGAAAACATCGCCCCGCTGGCAATGGTGCTTGCCGAGGGTCACCATTTTCACGTAATCCTCGTCGGTCATATTGGTCGCCTCCTCGCCGACGGTACGGAACGGAAAATTGGGCACTGGGGCCACTTGCAACAGATTTTCGAGTTCAGCGAGCTGGCTCTCCTCGCCGGGCAGACTGTTTTCTAGCACGGTCATTTGCTGGTTGAAATGGTTGATGGCCACAATGAACCGGGGCAGTTGGTAGCGGATGGTCGGGATGGCCCGCTCCGGGCGGACGGGGCTTTTCAGGCTGATTTTCTCGAAATGCTGCACACTGTCGTAGGTGCAGTAGCCGAAAAAGCCGTTCATCTGGCGCAGCTTGTCGTCGCTGCTTTCGAGTTGTATTTTTTGGAAAAAATCGGCGAGTGCCGTGAGTGCCTCGGCGCTGTTTTTTAGGGTGAAATGGGTGGCTGCATCGCCCGGCAGTTGCTGCGTAACTTGCTCATTTTCAACGACAAACTCCGCCATTGGTGCCAAACAGAGGAACGACACGCTGTTCTCGTTGCCGTGGTAGTCCGAGCTTTCGAGGAGCAGGGCGCCGGGGTAGCGGTCCCGCAGCCGCAGGTATAGGCTGACGGGCGTGACGGTGTCGGCGAGGAGGGTTTTTATGATTGTTGATATTGTTGACATTGTTTGATTGTTGAAAACAAAA
>Ga0075012_10001051_pt1 | contig 28849 bp, 23 predicted proteins | sample All_14_2_FD_71474 | JGI IMG/M metagenome (GOLD analysis project Ga0075012, IMG submission 71474) | Freshwater microbial communities in response to fracking from Pennsylvania, USA - Allegheny Zone_MetaG_DW_15 | ecosystem: Environmental > Aquatic > Deep subsurface > Groundwater > Drilled...
GCAACCCCGGCGCGGTCCTTATCTATTCCGGCAACAACGACGCGGGGCCCGGCCGCGGCATGACCGCGCTGCAGCGCCTGCGCTTCGGCGTCCTTTCCCGCTCGATGATCCTGGAGGACCTCTTCTTCCAAGCCGAGAAGAATTTCCCGGCTTTCCGCGCGCGCTCCATGGATACCTATGAGCGCCATTTGCGCGCGGTCGTAGAGGCCGCGCTAGGCGCCGGCCTTGTCCCGGTTCTGTCCACGGTGGCGTCGAACCTGTCGGATATCGACCCGGCCCTTCCCCGCGAGGACCTGGGCTCCGAAGGCGCGGCCGCGCTGGCAAAAGGTTCGGGCATGGAAGCGGCCGGAAAAAACCAGGAGGCCGCCCGCTTTTACCTGGCGCAGGCCGAAAGGCTGCCGCGGATGCGCCCATACCTGAAATACCGGGCCGCCAAATGCCTGCGGGCGCTTGGCCGCTACTCCGAGGCCAGGGAGAATTTCGAGGCGGCGGCTGAGGGGTCCGCGCCGGACAATTTCGGCCGGGCCTCCGCGGCGCAGAACGAGCGAGTCCGTTCGCTGGCCCGGAAGTATTCGGTGCCGCTGGTGGATGCCGTGGAAATATTCAGGGAGCGGTCCCCCGGCGGCCTTATCGGGGGCGCGCTATTCTCCGACGGGCATCATCCAAACGTGAGCGGCTACCTGCTGCTGGCCGAAGGGTACGCGGGCCGGCTCTCCGCCATTTTCGGCGAGCCCGTCTCGAGGCGGTACGCCGGCCCGCCCGATGTGTTCAGGGAATTTTCTTACGGCAAAGAGCAGCAGGCCGCGGCGCTGCTCCAGAGCGGCAGTTGGTATTTCAGCGTCGCGGCGACGCACGCGCTGCCGGCGGAGAGGCTGGGGCTGGCCAGGGCCCGCTATGAAGAAGCCCTCAAGCTGGAAGCCGGCAGCTTTTACGCCTGGCTGGGCCTGGGCCTGGTCGAAGCTTCGCTGCGCTCCGGGCTGCTGTCAGACCCGGAAGGCCTGGCCTGGCTGGGAGAGAACGGGCTATTCTACGGCTTCCTGACCGACCTGACAGAGGACCGGTTGCGAGGCATTATCGAGCGCTTCTCGGCCGGCGGGGTGCCCTGGCATATTACCGACAAGGTGGCCGTTTGCGGCCGGCGCCTCATCGCCAGGGGCGCCGCCCACCGCGCTGACGCCGCCGGACCGGAGGCCCGCAAAGAATCCAAGCGTCTGGCCGATTCCGCCGTAGATAAGCTGCGCGCCGGGGATGAGAAGGAGGGGGGCAGGCTTTTGGAAGCGGCCTTGAAGACAGATCCCGATAACCCCGAAGCTTTGGCCACCCTTTGCTGGCTGCTGGAACGCAAAGAAAAAAGCGCAGAGGCCGCTACAGCCTGCAGAAGGGCCGCTTACGCCGTCACCTCGGCTCCGGGCATACAGACGCCGGGGATGAAGAGGCTCGCGGCCGGGGCGGCGTTCAATGAAGCCCGGCTCCTGTACTCGGGCGGCAGGATCAGCGAAGCCGTCGCCGCCCTGAACGAGTTCCTGGAAAAGGCGCCGGACGGCTGGCCCGGCGCCGAAGCGGCCGCCGCGCTCCTGGAGCGCATACTCAGGGAAACAGGACGCAAACCCGCCCCCGCAGCAGTACAAAACCCGGCGCCATAACCCGGAAATACCGCCGTACCCGCCAACCTGCAATAAGGGCTATTCCCCGGCGAGCAGTTGGATGGCGGCGTTGGCGGCGGTGAGGCCGAAGATGCCGGTCAGCGTGGGGAGGCTCCCCAGCGCGGCGCGGCGGCGGCCCTGCTCGAAAAATTCGGTCTCCGGGTCCACCTGCCGTTTCTTGCGCAGTTCCCCCACCGGCTCGGTGGAATAAACACAGGTAAAATCCAAATGCGTGCCGCTCTTCCTGAGCAGGTTGCGCACCTTGGCCGCCAGCGGGCAGCCCCGCACGTCTTTTATCGGCCCCACGCGCACCGCGGAGGAATCCGTGCGCAGCGCGGCGCCCATGGAGGCTATCAGCGGCAGGCCGCGCTTCACCACGGCAGCGATGAGCCCGGCTTTGGGCCCGAGCGAATCTATGGCGTCTATCACCAGGTCCGGCTTGCCTTCCAGGATGGCTTCGAAAGTATCCTCGTTGGCGAACACGTTCATCTTCTCGGCGCGGCAATGCGGGTTGATGTCGAGCACGCGCTCGGCGGCCACGTCGGCCTTGTGCCGGCCCAGCGTGGAACCGAGCGCGTAGAGCTGGCGGTTGATGTTGCTCGCGCGCAGCACGTCGAAGTCCACCAGGCGCAGGCGGCCCACGCCCGAGCGGGCCAGGCCCTCTACGGCGTAGCTGCCCACCGCGCCCATGCCCACCACCACCACGAAGGATTTTTTCAGCCTTTCCAGTTTTTCTTCGCCCAGCATCAGGCGGATGCGGGCCAGGCGGTCTTCGCTCATAGTACTCCTGTGAATCTTTTAGCGTTGGCTAGCGATAGCGCCGCGAGTTCGGCCGGCGGCCTGCCCAGCGCTATGGCCGCGGCCTCCACCACCAGCGCCACCCCTGCGGGGCCGGCCGCCCCGGCTTCAGGCGACTCCGACTCGAACAGCAGGCGGTCCGGCGGCACGGCGGCCAGGGCCTCGCGCAATTTCCCGCGCGCCGGGTCCGCCAATTCCCTCCCGAAGGAGAAATAACCGCCCAGCGCGGCGAAATCTTTGACCAGCTCCGGCGAGCCGCCGTAGGCGTGCAGCATGAAGGAGGGCAGGCCGGCCTTTTTAAGCATTTCCAGCATGCGCCCCCAGCTTTTCACGCAGTGCAGCGCGGCGGGACGGTTAAAGCGCGCCGCCAGTTCCAGCTGGGCCAGAAAATTGTCTTCCTGATCCGGAGTTTCACGCAGCCCGTCCAGGCCGGTCTCGCCCACCAGCGCGCCGGGCGCGCGGCGGATGAACTCTTCCAGCTTACCCAGCCAGCCCTCTTCCGCCGAGAACCACGGGTGCAGGCCGAAGCAGGGGATTATCCCGGGATAACGGCCGGAGAGTTCCAGCACGCGCCCCCAGTCTTCGGGTACCGTGCCGCAGCAGATAATGCCTTCTACCCCGGCGGTCGAGGCCGCCGCCATGGCCGCCCCCAGCTCACCCTCCGTGGCGAAGTCCTGCAGGTGGCAGTGGGCGTCGAAATATTTCATTTTCAGGAGGGGCGGGCCAGCCTGGCGGCAGAAAGCCCGCGCGCCGCGTCCAGCGCGGCCGAAACAATGCTCCAGGCCTGGGCCGGGCTGGTGCTGTAGCCGCCGTTGCGGCCGGCCTTCTGCCGTATCACCAGCACGTCCACCTCGGGGCTGGGCGAAGTTTCGTAAACCGGCCCGTACGAGGAGAGCAAGCCCAGGAAAGCGGCGATGCCGCCCGTCAGGCCCCCGTCCGTAGTTACCTTGAACTGCTCGTAACCGTCCAGGAACCCGGCGCCTTTTTTCGCTATCAGCACGCAATAGAGGTAGGGGAAATCCGTGCCTTTAACGGAATTTATGGAGACCTGCACCTGCAGCCCCATGAATTCTTCGGGGGCGCCCACCAGCTTCACCATCAGCCGCGCGTCGCTGGGCGCGGTCTTACCCTCGCCGACGGCCTGCAGGCCCAGCATGGGAAACACCTGCACGTCGCTGGGTTCTTCCAGGCGGCGCAGCATCTCTTCGAGCAGCTTTATCTTTATCAGCAGCTGGTCCTTCTTGAGATATTCGCGCACGCCGGTGATCCAGAGCGGCACCAGCAGCACCGCCCCGTCTATGGCTGGGAATACCCAGAACCCGTCGGGCAGGCTCAGGGCGGAAGAGACGGGCTGGTAGATTATCAGGCAGGCCACGGCCGCCAGCAAAAACATCACCGCCCCGAAAGAATTGGTGCCGTCGAAGGCGTCGGTGTCCCATTTCTTCAGCGCGTCTGCCTTCTCGCGCACCTTGCGGTACTCGTCGGGCGTCACGCGCTCCCACTTCACCTCCCCGCTCGCGGCGGGCTTGGCGTCGTAACCTTTTATCATCCCCATCAGCGAGGCCAGCAGCAGCAGCCCCAGCCCTATCCAGAACGAGAACAGCAGCTGCACCAGCAGGCCGCACAGCAGCGCGGCCGCCACCACGGCCATCCTCGGCCGGTAGGGCATGCTCTTGGCTATCACGAAAGCTATCTCACCTTGTTTCTCAGGCGGCGGGAACAGCGGCATCTTTGCCTCCTTCTATATAGGCCGGCGCGGCCTTCTCCAATTCAGCGCAGCCGGCGACCCGCCAGTAAAGCGGGCAGCCGCCGTTGCACAGCGGCAGGTCGGCGCAGGTACCGCACAGCTCGTGCGCGAAAGCCTTGCGGCGGAACCAGGCCGGGCGCTCGGCGTTCCAGAGTTCCCCGAAGCGGCCCTCGTAGCCGAGCAGGTTGCCCAGCGGCTCGGGGTAGCTGGAGCAGGGCAGCAGGTCGCCGTTGGGCGCCGAGCTCAAGAGCCCGTCGCAGGCGGCGCAGCCCTTGTTGCCCAGGCCGTGCGGCACGGGGTTGAACACGCACATGGGCGTGGGCGAGTACCACATGAACTCCAGGCCCCGCGCCTCCGCCAGGCCTATCACCTCTTTCACCACGCCCCCCATCTCGGTATAGGAGATGAAGGTCTCGGCCAGGTTGGAATCGGCCGAGCCGACGGGCATGAGCATGTTCATGGAGAACTTGCCGGTGCCCAGTTCTTTCACCAGGTCCAGCAGCGGGGCCAGCGCTTTTTTATTCAGCGCCGAGACCGTGGTGTTGGTATGCACGCGGATGCCCGCCGCCTTTAAATTCTTTATGCCGCGCACCGCGTCAGTGAAAGAGCCGGGGCGGGCCGTGATGGCGTCGTGCAGTTCCGCCGTGCCGCCCTCCAGGCTGACCTGCGCGGAATCCAGACCGGCGGTTTTCAGCGCACGGGCCAGCTCTTCCGTCACCAGGGTGCCGTTCGTAATGAGGTTGGCCCAAAGGTCCAGCCGCTTGGCCTCGGCCACCAGCTCAGGCAGTTCCGGCCGCAGGCAGGGCTCGCCGCCGGTAAAGCTCACGGACTGGGCCTGCGCCTCGGCCGCTATAATTTTCAGCAGCCGCTTGATATCAGCGGCGGGCAGCTCGTCAGCCGACGGATCCTTGCGGCAGCCGCAGGCGGCGTAGCAGAAGCGGCAGGCCAGGTTGCAGCGGTAGGTCACCGCTATCTCGCTCAGGACCGGCAATGAATTGAAAGGCAGGATGAACGGCGTCTTCTCTATGCCGCCGTAGGCGAGGCCCTCGGTGTAGCGCCCTTTCATCAGCGCCGCCAGCCCGGTAAAGAAATCATAGATATCCGCTGCGACTTTCTCCGGGTCCGGATATTTGGGCGGGATGTCCAGCACGCTGCCGCCGGAGAAAACATATTCAAGCAGCTTCACGCCCTGGGCGTTGAGCTTGTAGGCCTGGTTGGGCACTTTGATAAGCAGCGAATCGGCGGCCCGCACCCGGAGGTAAGGTTTTACCTCGGCCGCGTAGCCGTCTATCCAGTTTAATTTTTCCTTCCAGTCCATGTCTTTAGTGTCCGCCGCCGCTGACGCAGGCGCTGTGGCAGGCCCCGTGGCAGGCCGAGTGACAGGCAGAATGGCAGGCGCTGTGGCAGGCGTCGTGACAGGCGCTATGGCAGGCGTCGTGGCAGGCGTCCCGCCCGAAAGCCCCCTCGTAGCAGGAGGAGGACTTCCGGAAAGCGTCGAAATCCAGGTTGCCCGCCTGCCCGAGCGGCGCGCTGAGGCCTTTGCCCACGGCTTCGGTCCTGTCGTAGCGGTGGTGGACGTATAGCCCGCGGCGGCGCCGGTAGGCGCCCCAGTACCAGCCGGAATCGTTGTCCGGGGCCTCGCCTTTTTCGGTCTCGGCGCGCTTGGCGTAATAGGCCTTGGTGGCCTCCAGGTCGGCGTCCCAGATCTTCTGCTCCATCCCCGCGGTTATGCTTTTAACCATCGAGGTCAGGGCGGCCTCTTCCACGGTGCCGTCGGGCCGTACCGCGCCCAGCAAGAGCTGCTCGTAGGGGTCGTTGGAGGTGAACGCGTTCTGCGCTTTCTCCACCCGCAGCGGGTCGGGGCTGATTATCTTCAGCAGGCCCTTGCGCTCCATGTTGCCCAGCATCAGCGCGCCCAGCTCCGCCAGCGGCAGGCCCAGCAGCACGCCGGCTTCAATGGGGCTCAGGTCCTTGGCCACCTTGCCCGGCTTGCGGAAGCTGCTCACCTGCGCCTTGGGCGGGGTCCACTCGGCGCCGTCCCAGTTGATATTGGAGATGCCGGCCTGCGCCTCCAGCATGGAGTTATGCTTGCGCGTCATTATCACGAACGGCACCGCGAAGAAGACCGCGCCGAACACCAGCATCAGCATAAAAGTCTCGCCGCGCGTGACGGGCAGCCTGCCCAGCAGCCCGCCGGGGAAATAGCGGCCGAGGTAATATTTTTCCGGCGCGGCTTTCCAGGGGCCGGCCGGCTTGCCTTTCATGAGGCCGGCCGAGGCCATGGTCTTCAGGTCGAAGAGCGCGGCGTCGACGTAGCTCTGTATGCGGAAATGGTACTTGGTGCCGGGGGCGTTGCGGTGATAACGCACCGTGAACAATGTCTCCCCCTTGCCGTTATCGGTGGTGGGGTAGTCTATCAGGTATTCCTTGTTGACGAATTTCTCCGTCATGAAATTGAGGCCCTTCAGCTCGGGCTCCCCCACCTGCCCGCCGACTATATGGAAGGGATAGATGACCTTTACGGTCATATGCTCCAGCGGCTCGTCCCACTGCACGGGCGACCAGTTGAACACCGCCAGCCGCTTGTCGCCGGCCATGGTCTGGGTCAGCGTGCCTGCCGCCTGGAAATCGGCGGCGTAGCGGAAGAAGTACGTAATGTCGCCGCCCTGGAAGCCCTTCCCGTCGGCGAGGATGATATCGTACTTGTTGCCCGAGACGTGTTTGATCTCCAGGCCGTAGCGGGTCCCGCGGTCGTCCACGGCGTAGGCGCCCGTGTAGTCGAACACCGGCGTCTCGGCCGCGCCCTCGAAGTAGAAGCCGTGCAGGTCGCGCCCGTGGGCGCTCCAGCGCACGGCGTAGGCCACCTGCCCTTTGCCGTCGCGGTCCAGCACCACCTCGGTCTCCACCCACTTGGTATCGAACCCCGCTCCCGCCCAGGAAGGCAGCAGCAATAAGGCTAAAAGTATCGTCTTCATCTTTTCCCCTTTTTAAAAAGCAAACAGCCTCAACACGCCGTCAGTCCACGGTGATGGACTTGCTGACGTTCTTGGGCGAGTCCGGGTGCACGCCGTGGTCCTGGATCTCCAGGCGGTCCAGGAAAACCATTTTGCGCACGCTCATGTCGAGCGCCAGCAGCTGCAGCGCCACCGAGCTTGTAAAGAACACCAGCAGGTCGTCGCCGGTTTTGGGCAGGGCCACGTAGCCGTGCTGGTAGGTCTTGGAATACATCGAGGGCACGCTCTTCTGAGCGGCGTCGCGCAGCAGCTTGTCCTCCTCGGCGATGACGTAGATGTTGGCGCCGCGGATCTTGTGCGTGTTTATCTGCGAGATGGTCAGGTTCACGTCCCTGGCGTTGGGCCCGGTGACGAAGACCAGCGGGTAATTGGTATAGAGACTCTCGAAGAAATTATGTTTCTTAAGTATCTCGGAGAACAGCTCGGCCTCCGGCAGGCTCAGGCCGGAGGGCTTGCGGTCGAAGAAGGCGTAGCCGCTGACCGCGTGAAAGACGCGGTACAGGCTTTCCGGCGACAGCTTGCCGCCGCGCACCGAGGCGTATTTCATGGTGTCGGCGAACTTGTCCACCAGCGCGCCCACGCCTTGCATGCCGAAGATGGTGTTTACGCCGAGGATGGTGTTGGGACCGTGCTTGAACTCCGGGGACTCGAAGCCCTCGGTGTGGTTGAGCACCACCTCGCGCACCTTCAGCGCGCCCTCGCGCGCTATGCCCTGCATGCCGGTGGCGAGTATATGCACGCTGGGCTCCAGGTACAGGTCCATCCCGGCCTGCTGCACCGCGTCACGGGTATTATTAATGGTCTCTTCGATCAGTTCGGGAATGAGGTAGAGGCTGTCGGAATATTTCTTAAGCAGGTCGGCGCGCACCGGGGCCAGTTTCTCCTTGTGCAGCCGCTCGCCCAGGCGCAGGGCCATGATGTAGAGCACCAGCAGCTGGTTGACGAAGCTCTTGGTGGCCGGCACGGCTATCTCGGGGCCGCAATGCAGCGGGATATAGATATCCGACTTCTCCAGCGCTATAGTGGAGTTGATATTGTTGACCACGTTGACGTAGGAGACTTTCTTGCCGGCGGCCTTCACCTGGTTGAAGACGTCTATCAGGTCCTTGGTCTCGCCGCTCTGGCTGATGCCGATGATGACGTCCCCGTCACGCACGGCGTCGAGGCACTGGGCGCGGAAGTCGCCGGGCAGGTAGGCCGTCACGTTGACGCCGGCGATGCGGTTGAAGAACACCGAGGCGCACTTGGCCGCGTTGTAGGAGGTGCCGCAGGCCACGAAATATGCCGTCCTGCCCTTTTTGCGGCAGGCCGCCATCAGGGAACAGTAGTCCTGCATCTTGGCGCGGGTGGTGTCTATCTCCTCCAGCATGAAGACGGCGTCGGCGAACTTCAGCGCCGCGCCGCTCTCGGCCGAGCCGTGCAGGCCCCTGAGCTCGGTGAAGAAATCGGCCATCTGCGACTCGGGGGCCATGGAGGCCAGCGGCAGGCGGCAGCCCTGCGCGTAGGCCAGGGCCTTCTTTATGGCCTTGGAGCCCAAAAAGGAGGCAGCCTCCTTTTTGAGTTCGGCGGCGTCGGTGATATCGGCGAGCTTGGCCACGCGGCCCTTGAGGTCGCGCACAAAAGCTTTGTCTTTGGCAGCCACCTTGCGCGCCAGGTCGGTGAGCGGCGAGCGGTCGGCGAAATAGGACAGCACCTTGGCCGCGGCGGCCGACTCGCTGAAGATCTCCTGCTCCATGAAATACTTGAACGGCTTCTTCAGGCCCGTTTCTTCTACGCGCAGATGGCTGCGCAGTTTTTCTTTATTAACGGGCCGGCCGGTGCGCAGGTGGTAGAAGTCCGCCTTGTCATGCGTGTACATGGCGAACTCGTCTTCTTTGATGGGGTAGAGCATCTTGGTGCAGGAAAGCACGCTCGCCAGGTCCGACGAGGCGATGATGAACGGGCCGTGTTCGTTGTGGGCGCCGGCGCCCATGTAGAGGCTGCTGCCGGCCTTGATGCAGGCCATCAGCTCGGTGACGGGGTCCACCACCACGGCGGCGAAGGAGCCGGTGGTCTTTTTGGCGGCGGCGAGGATGGCGGCCTTCAGCGCGGCGTAGCGCGCCTTGCGGTCTTTCTGGTTCTTAAGTTTTTTTAGCTCGATGGCGAAGTAATGCTCTATGGTGTGCACCAGCATCTCGCCGTCGTTGTCGCTCTTCACGTCGTGGCCGGCGGAGACCAGCCATTCCTTGAGCTGGTCGCAGTTGGTGATGTTGCCGTTGTGGGCGCCGTAGAGGTGGGTGTGGCAGTAAGCGTCGTGGGGCTGGGCGTTCTCCCTGGTGACCATGCCGAAAGTGGCCCAGCGCACCTGGCCGCAGAACAGCTTGCCGGCCAGGCGGTCTATGCCCAGCTTCCTGGTGATGACGGAGGGCGCGCCCACGTCCTTCTTTAAAGTGATATGCCCGGCGGCGTCCTGTATGAGGGCGCCGGTGGAGTCGTAGCCGCGGTATTCCAGCATCCGCAGCAGCCGCGAGGCCTCCGCACCCAGATCTTCCCTGTCCTTAGCGCACCGCAGTCCTATTACTCCGCACATATTGGCACCTCGTCCGCCTGAAATTCAACCAATATAATACAAAATTGCCCGACGGCGGCCCCGCCGGAGGATCCCGCCCGGCGCTTCAGGCCGGTTTTTTCCACGGCAGCCAGCCCGCCAATTCGTACTTCAGGAGCCGGAACAGGTTGCTGTACTGGTCGGTAAAGACCAGGGGCTCGCGGCCGGCGGCCCAGTCGGCGGCGCCGGTAGAGACCAGCGGCTCCAGCAGGAAATCCTTTTCCGCGGTCAGCAGCACCCATTCGCTGACCGCCGCGCCGGTGCTTTCGTCCTCGGAATTTTCCATCAGCACGGCGCGCTTGCCGGTACGCATGGCCAGCCCGCGCAGCAGCGGCTGCAGGTCCACGAAGCGGTTGGAGATGTGCACCGCCAGCACCCCGCCGGGGCGCAGGCGCTTGAAATAGGTATCGAAAGCTTCGGCGGTGAGCAGGTGCAGCGGTATGGAGTCGCCCGAGAAAGCGTCGAGCACCAGCAGGTCCAGGGGCCGGGCCCCGGCGCCGGCCTCGCGCTGCAGGCTGACCCTTGCGTCGCCCAGCACCGTGTCCACGGCGGCCTCGGAATCGTCGAGGTAGCTGAAGTGCTCGCGGGCCAGGCGCAGCACCAGCGGGTTGATCTCGTAGAAGACGAACCTGTCGCCGGGCTTGCCCCAGGCCGCCATGATGCCGGCGCCGAGCCCCACCAGGCCCAGCCGCAGCGGCCTTTTTTCTCCCTCGGCCCGCCGGCGCAGGATCTGCACCGCTATGCCGACCCCCGTAGCCGGCGCGTAATAGGAAACCGGCTGCCGGCGCCTGCTGTCGCCCTCGGCGAACTGGAAGCCGTGCTCTATCTGGCCGTGCATCAGCGTGCGGGTGGGCGCGCCGCCGCATTCGGACTCGTAGACGTTGAGCGTGCCGTAAAAATTCCTGACCATGGCCACCCGCGCCAGGTTTTCGTCCTGGTAATGCCTGTAAAGCACCGTCAGCAGCCCGCCGTAGAGGACCAGCAGCAGCCCCCAGGCCGCCGCCCCCGGCAGGGAACGCAGCTGGGAGTCTTTTCCGGCCGCGAGCAGGTACACCGTCAGCGAGGCCGCGCCCGCCCAGGCCAGGTGGTACTCCCAGGGCCCGTCGAGCAGCAGGGGGGCCGCTACCGCCACCAGCAGGCCGCCCAGCGCGCCGCCGGCCGACACCAGCAGGTAGAAAGAGGTCAGGTAGCGGGGCGCGGGCCGGCGCGCGGCCAGCTCGCCGTGGCAGACCATACAGGCTATGAAAAGGACCAGCGAATGCATCAGCACCTGCAGGCTCAGCGGGGCCTCTACCCCCTCGCGCAGCAGGTAGCAGGTCCCGGCGAAGGCGGCGGCGAGGAACAAGGTCCAGGTGCCGCGGCTGTACCAGCGGTCCCCTTCGAAGCAGAGGATGAAAGAGAGCAGGTAAAGCGCCAGCGGCAGCACCCAGAGGAAAGGCGCCGAAGCCACGTTCTGCGTCAGCTGGTTGGTGACGGCCATCAGGAGGGCCGAACCGCAGGCCGCCAGCGCCAACCACAGGGCCAGTTCGCCGGCGGCGGGTTTACGGCCGCCGCCCCGCTCCGGCGCAGGCGCCGCCGCGGCCGCCCGGGAGCCCAGGAAAGGCAGCGCGCACCAGGCGCAGGCCGCAGCGAAGGCCGCGTAAAGCCCGCCCCAGAGGAAAGCCTGGGTTTTCAGCTTCAGCAGCGGCTCAAATACGAACGGGTAGCTCAGCAGCGCCAGCAGCGACCCGGCGTTGGAAAGGGCGTAGAGCCGGTAGGGAGAACTGCCGGGCGCCGCCGTGCGGAACCAGGCCTGCATCAGCGGGCTGGTAGCCGACAGCAGCAGGTAGGGCACCCCTATATTGGCGGCCAGCAGCAGCAGTATGCGCCAGGCCGGCTGCCCCGGGCCGTCGGGGCGCCAGTAATCCGACGGCAGGATATTTAGAAAGGCCAGGCTCGCCAGCAGCAGGGCGCAATGCACGGCGGCCTGGGCGCGGAGGCGCAGGCGCGTGGTAAGCAAATGGGCGTAAAGGTAGCCGCCCAGCAGCAGGCTCTGGAAGAACAGCAGGCAGGTGGTCCACACCGCCGGGACCCCGCCGAACCAGGGCAGGATGGCCTTGGCCAGCAGCGGCTGTACCTGGAACAGCAGGAAGGCGCCCAAAAAAATGGCCGCCGCGTAGCGCGCGGCGGGATAGCGCGACGGGGCGGGGCGCTCCCGCCGTTCTTTCGGCCCCGTTAAGGAATCCATTCAGGAAAAGTTTACACCATAACCCTCCCGCCGGGCAACGGCGCTTTGCCCGGGTGGCCGCCAATATCCTATCATTCAAGCCGGAGGCACTATGAAAAAACTCGTTTTTTTAGCGTTGATGACGGCGGCCGCGACCTCTTTTGCGGCCGACCTTAAATTCCCGGCCGTGCACGGCCACCGCGGCAGCCGGGGCACCGTGCCCGAGAACACTTTGGCCGCTTTCGAGGCGGCGCTGCTGGCCGGCGCCGACGTGCTGGAGCTGGACCTGGGCGTGACCAAGGACAACGCGGTAATAGTTTCCCACGAACCGAAGGTCACGCCCGAGCGCTGCCTGGACGCCGAGGGCAACAAGCTGGCCGCGGCCGTGGACATCCGCACCCTGACGCTGGCCGAGCTGAAAAAATACGACTGCGGCTCCCTGACCAACCCGAACTTCCCGCAGCAGATAGCCGTCCCCGGCGAGAAAATGCCCACGCTCGACGAAGTCTTCGCCCTGGTCAAAAAATCCGGCCACGCCGCCGCCGCGCGGGTAGAATTCAACATAGAGACCAAGATCTTCCCCTACGAGCCGCAGCTCTCCCCGGCGCCGGAGGAATTCGCGCGCCTGGTGGCTGAGGCGGTGAAGAAACACGGCATGGAGCAGCGCGTTATAGTGCAGTCCTTCGACGTGCGCACCCTCAAGGCCATAAAGAAGATAGCGCCTGAAATACGCACCTCCCAGTTGACCTACGAGTCGCTGGTGGACATAGTGCCGGCCCTCAAGAGCGCGAAGGCCGATATTTGGAGCCCCAACTACAAGTGGATCACGCCCGAGGCGGTAAAAGAGGCGCAGGCCGCCGGCATAAAAGTGGCCCCGTGGACCATAAACACCAGGAAGGGCTGGGAGCTGGCCATAGCCGCCGGCGTGGACGCCATCATAACCGACTACCCCGCCGCCCTCGTAGAATACATCGACTCCCTGAAGACCAAGTAAAAAGGCGGCAGGCACCTTTCAGGGGCAAATAAAAAACCGCGCCGGCAGGCGCGGTTTTTTTATCTCTGGGACTGTTTTTACGGCAGGCCCTTGAAGCTCTTGGCCACTTTTTCAAAGACAGGCAGGTTCTTAGCGAAAGCGGCGGCCTCCGCGCTGAAGTGCAGCACGTAAAAGCCCTCTTTAGCTGGCAGCACGTAGAGCTTCTCTTTAAGCTGCACGCTCTCGTCTGATTTGCTCTCCGGGTGCAGGTAGACCAGGCGGTCGCGCGAGAGCAATATGGCCTTGCGGCCGGCGAGGGTCATGTCTTTGGGCGCAGAATAATTTTCCCTTTTGCTTTTGGTTTCTCCGAGGGCATTCTTTGAGTTGCTCTTCACAAAATCCGCGTAGTCGTTAAAATCCTCGTTGTCTTTAGCATAAAATGCCACACCGATACTGGTAGGCGCTTTATTGGCGCCCGGGGCCAGCAATTGTATCTCGTATATTTTATAGTCGGCGTCCCGGTCCTTGTCGCGCTCGAGCGACCAGGCAACCGGCACCTGGCAGGAGAAATAATTATTGTCCATCGCGTAGGACTTGAACTGGCCCAGGCGCTCTTTGGCCTGCGCCCCGGCGCAGGCCGCGGCGGCCATGAATGAGATCATAAGGATGCTGAGGGTTGCGTTCTTCATATAAGCGGCGGCGGCGCCCCTTTAACGGCGGGAGCGGTACCGGCCTCCAGGGATTTTAAAGCCTTGCGGTTCTGCCTGTCCGAGGCGCTGTAACGGCTTCTGTAAACTCCCAGCCCCGACAGGTCCGCCTGTATTTTAGCAAGTACGGGGGTCTGTATCTCGCCCACCGAGGAGGCCAGCTCGTCCGGGGACATTTCCAGCGTCTCTTCCAGGTTAAGCCCGCCAGCGTCCAGGGCGGCTTTCTGGGCGGCCGGCATGGCGTCGCGCCGCTCCAGCTCGTCCGTCACGGCGCCCAGCACCTGGGCGGCGGCGGCGTCCAGCGAGGGCAGGCCAGAGAAATAGCGCTGCCGGACGGTATTGGAGAAACCTTTTCCGCGGGAAGATTTGAATTCAGTCGCGATTTCCACGCGTTTGGATGCGTATGAGGAAAAGTCCCGGCTGGCGCTCATTATGTTCCTGAAATCAGCGTCCTTCTCAAGTTTCTCGGTAGTATAAAGCCCTTCCAGCGCCATGGCCTCTATCTCGTCTTCCTGCACCCTGGGGCTATATACGCCGCGCTGCGCGGCCCAGTCGGCCTGCGCTTTGTGCGCGGCCTCGTAAACCACGGCGGGCGACATGTATTTGGCTATCTCGGCCAACTGCGCGGGGCTGCCCATCACCGAGGCGGCCGTATAGCCTTTTATGCGCATGTATTCCTGTATGGTCTCCGAATCCAGCACCACTGAGCCGGTCGCCGCGTCGTAGCGGGAATAGCCGCCCACCACAGGAGCCACCGTAATTTTAAGGCCGCCGGGGAAAGCCGCCAGGGCCCTGTCGCCGGCCTGCGTGCCGGCCAGCTCGGCTCCCACGGCGGTATTGAGCATGATGCCCATGTCGCGGCGCTTCTCGGTAGGCAGCACTTCCTGCGGCATCGAGGAACGGGCCGCGTCTATCTTGGCCTCCAGCACGGGGTTGGCGGGCACAAGATGCTTGTCGAACATGCTGCCGAGCAGGTAGAGCTGTTCCTCGAGCGGCAGCCGGGACAGCGGCAGGCGCTGCGCCGGCGGCAGCGTGGCGATATAAGCCCGCACATCCATGTCTATGGCGGTCTCTTTTTTGGCCGCGGCCAGGCGGTCGTCGTTGTAGATGAGGAACCTGGGATCGTTGTCGGTTATTTTCTCCAGGATGGCGTTGCGCTCGCGGATCACCTTGGCCTCCCAGGAGGCCTTGCTGACGGAAACCCCCTGCCCGGAAGCCATATCGGCCTGGTCCCAGCTCAGCCGCTGCACGGTGGTCATGGTGCCGAAAATGACTTCCCACTGCCGGATGGCTTTCTTGACCAGCAGCTTTTTCGCCTCGTTGACCGGCCGGTACTTGTCCATCCAGGACAGCAGTTTTTCCGGTTCGGGCCCCACACCCAGCCGCGACAGGGGTTTGTCGAAATCTATCCTTATTGTCAGAGCCCCGTTGAGCTGGTTGAGCCTGGCTTCGTCCCAGGTCATGGAGAGCAGTTCTTTGAGGTCCTTGAGCGCCTCGGCCTTGCCCAGCAGGGCGGCGGCGCGCCGAGGGTCGGCGGCGGCCAGCTCGCGCGCTTCCCCATCGCGCAGGAAGGCCAGGGCGGCCGCGGGATTGGCGCTGGCTATCTCCAGCTCGTAGCGGGCCAGGCGCTCCGCGGCGTCGGCTTCGCCCGTCTCCTGCGCGCCGGCGGGCAGCACGCAAAACAGCAGCCCCGCCGCTAAGGCGGCCAGGCGCATGGTTTTGGCGGCTGTCCCGTTCATATTATTTCAGCCTCTCTGCCATCATCTGCAGCAAAAAGTCGTCCCAGAGCGAATCGGCCGCGAAGGCCAGGCGCTCGTAATTGGCGGAGGAGTAGCGGAAGTCGGGGATATAGATGGCCAGGCCCCCGGCGGCCGTATAGGGGTCGTACACGGGAGGCTTCACCGCGTTGCGCAGCAGCAGGGACCCGCGGACCTGGTTCTTGAGGGCGGCGCCGGCGCTTTTCACGCCGGGGCTCGCGGGCAGGGCGGCCTCCACCCTGGCTATATAATCTAAAAGGTCTTTTGAATCCCTATAGGTGAAGCGCGACACTGAGTTCACCAGCGCCGCGTTAGTGGCGGCGGCGAAGGCGGCGGGGTCGGCCCGCACGGCCGTCACCCAGGCGTCGAGCGCGGCACGGAAATCAGGCAGGGCGGCTGCGCGCAGGGCCGAAAGCGTGGCGTCCCCCGGATAGCTGGCGCCGTAGGCGTCCACTATCAGGCGGCCCAGCGCCTCGCCCCCCATGGCGGGGTCGGCGGCCAGGCGGGAGAGTATGGGGGTGTAGGGATAACCGTTGCCGGGAATTACTTCCTCCGACCCGACTATGACTTCGGCGCGGTCTTTGAACTCGTAGGCCACGCCGGCCATCTGCATCAGGCAGGCGTCGGTGGCGAACACGTCCAGCTTGCGGCCCAGGGCCTTGTTGATCTCGCCCAGGGCCCGCCCCAGCGCGTCCACTTCCATGTGGTTCTTGCTGACGTCGTCGAAAGAGATGCCCAGGCGGCCGGCCCCGTGGTTCCAGAGTATCAGGGCGGTCTTTTTGGCCTTGTAGCCGTTGCGCAGCGCGCGCTTGACGAAGCGCACCAGGTTGGCCTCGCTGCCCATGTCGGCGTCGTTGGAGGCGTAGATCACCGGGGAGGTGATGGCGGCCGGATCGGCGTCGCGGGTGACGAAGATGGTGCTGGAGCCGCGCTGGAACTGCAGTTCGCGGGAGGCAGAGCCGTCCACCCCGAGTATGCCGTATTCCACCACCACGGCCATGCGGTCGGTGGAGCCCACGGCCTCCATCTCGTTGATATCGTTATTGGCGAAGCCCAGTATGCCCAGGTCGTTGACGCCGTTTATGAAGACCAGCACCAGCCATTCGCGCTCTGCCGCTGGCGCGGCGCTTACCGGGGCGGGATCTACGGCCGCGGGGGCCGAGGCGGCCGGCAATGAAACGCTGCCCTGCAGGGCGTCAAATGAAACGTCCTGGGCTTTGAGGCCCGTAGCCAGGGCGGCCAGGGCCGCCAGGGTTAAAAACAGGGAACGTTTCATATATATATTCTGATCCCTGACTTGACTTTTATCAAAGGTCTTTGGGCCCACCCCGGGATAGGGCTTTAGACCCACAAACACAAGCGCTTCATTGGGAAGGAAAAGTCCGCCGCTATATTATAGCCCCGTTTCTTGACTTGTCAACCCCATAAACCTTGACCGCGGGGGCCTCTCCCGGGCCTGAAACTTTTAGACCCGGGGCGCATCTCATTAGGGCAGGCAAAGGAGAAGCTATGAAGCACACGATTTTTCTGGCGGTCGTTTCCCTGGCGCTACCCCTGAAAGCGGGCGCCACTACCGCCCTTACCCTGGAAGAGGCCGTAGAACGGGGCCTCAAGGCGGACAATATCGTAAAGACCGAGGCGGCCCGCGTAAGCGGCGCCAGGGCCGGGCTGAAACAGGCCAAGATGAGCCGTTTCGGGGGCCTCAAGCTCAAGGGCATGTATACGGACGGCAACGATCCGGTCTACGCCTTCGCCACGGCCATGAAGCAGGGCACTTTCAGCATGGCCTCCATGGCTACCATCAACGATCCCGAACCCGCGCGCAACTACATGGCCGGCATAGAGGCCGGCGTACCGCTTTTTACGGGCTTCGCCCTGTCGAACGCCGCCAAGATGGGCAGCCTGGGGGTGGAAGCGGCCCAGAGCGGCTATGAGCGGGCCAGGTCGGGCATAACTTTCAAACTTACCTACCAGTGGCTGACCGTGCTGCTGCGCGAGCGCCTGGCCGAACTGGCCGGGGAGAGCGTCAAGGCCGCCGAGGCGGAGCTGAAGACGGCCCAGATGCTCAAGGACAAGGGCATGGTGCTGGGTTCCGACTATTATGGGGCCGAAGCCATACTTTCAACCCTCAAAGGCTATAAGCTCAATTGGGACAGCGCCCTGGCCCTGGAGCAGGAGAAGCTGGGCATAGCCGTGGGCCTGCCGGGCGGCGCCGCCGCGGCCGGCAAACTGTCAGCCCTGCCCGCGGCCGCTCCCGAGCGCGGCGCTCTGGCCGAGGCCGCCGCCGGCCGCCGGGATATAAAAGCGCTGGAAAAGATGGCCGAAATCTCCAAGGTGTCCCTGGACATGCAGGAGAACTCGGTGCTGCCGGTGGTAGAAGCCTTCGGCGCCTGGGAGACCAACTCGGAGAGCCTTTCAGACTTCAGGGACAACCGCCTGCTGGGCCTGCGCCTGACCATCCCCATAGGCGATCCCTCTTATTACGCCAAGAAAGACGCGGCGAAGGCCGAGGCCGCCATGGCCCAGAGCAGGGTGGACGAGGCCCGCCGGCAGGCCTCCGTAGAACTGGCCGAGGCCCTCAACAATTACAAAGCCGCCAGGGAAACCCTGCCCATAGCCGCCGAAACCGTGGAAAAGGCCAAGCAGTCGCTGGAACTTTTCCGCCCCCTCTACCGGCAGGGCCGCCAGAGCGTGCTGGAGGTGCTGCGCGCGCAGGCCTCGGTACTGCAGGCCGAGGCCGCCTACTACGAGACCCTTTACAAACTCAACCTCTACCGCGCGCAGGCGCTGCTGGCCTCCGAAACCCTGGACGCCGCCGCCATAAAGGCCATGTCAGACAAGCTGGGGGCGAGGAACTAGACACCCATGATCAAACAGGCCCCCCGAAGGCCCGACAAGGGTATGCCTTCGCAGGGGCCTCACGAGGGCGAGGCTTGCGTAGCGCCGAGCCCGAGTTGACAGAGTGAGGCCACGGTGTGGCCGAACGTACCCGGAGAAGGCATACCCTTGCCGGGCCCAGATGAAAACATAGACGGATTCAACCAGCGTAAACCAGGAGCGACACTATGCAGAACCCGGAACATAAATACGGCATGGCGGGACGGATGGCGGAAGCCTTCATCGGCTCGCGCCTCACCCCCATACTGATAATAACCTTCATCCTGCTCGGCGTGTTCTCCACGTTCAAGCTGCCGCGGGAAGAGGAGCCGCAGATCAACGTGCCCATGTTCGACATCATGGTGCCCTTCTACGGCGCGGCCCCGCAGGAAGTGGAAAAGCACCTGGTAGAGGTGGGCGAGCGCAAGCTGTGGGAGATCCCCGGCGTGGAGTACATCTATTCCATCGCCCAGCCCAACTTCGCCATGTTCACCGTGCGCTTCAAGGTAGGCACCGCCCCCGAGACCGCGGCCAACCTGGTCTACACCAAGACGCTCGATAACAAGGATATCTTCCCGCGCGGCTCCGGCGAGCCGCTCATCAAGTTCCGCGCCATAGACGACGTGCCCGTGCTGGCCCTCACCCTGTGGGGCGAAGGCAGGGACGGCTACGACCTGCGCCGCACAGCCGCACGGATCCAGACCGAGATCAACTCAGTCGCCAACGTCTCCGAGACCCGCATCATCGGCGGGCACAAGCGCCAGTTCATAGTCCATTTCGACCCCGCCTCCATAGCCAGGCACCGCCTCACGCCGCCCATGCTCGCCGGCATCATCAAAATGTCCAACGCCAGCCTGCCCGCCGGCCACTACAACCAGGGCGACAGCAAGCTGCTGGCCCATACCGACGCCTTCATCCGCAGCGCCGAGGACTTGAAGAACATCATAGTGGGCGTCTACGACGGCCGGCCCGTAAAACTTTCGGAAGTGGCCAAGATCACCGACGGCCCCGACGAGGACGAGCGGTCGGTCACCATGATGCAGGGCCCGGCCTCGGCGGTCAAGGCCGCGGCCTCGCCCGCCGTCACACTGTCCGTGGCCAAGCGCCGCGGCGCCAACGCCACCGAGGTCTCGCGCGAGATCCTGGCCAAGGTGGACGGCATGAAGGGCCGCGAGATCCCCGACGGCATCAACCTCACCGTCACGCGCAATTACGGAGAGACCGCCAAGGCCAAGTCCGACGAGCTCATCTACCACATGCTGCTGGCCACCATCTCGGTGACCATCCTGATAGCCCTGACGCTGGGGCTGCGCGAGGCGGCCGTGGTGCTGGTGGCCATTCCAGTCACGCTGGCGCTCACGCTGCTGGTGTATTACCTCTACGGGTACACCCTCAACCGCATCACGCTGTTCGCGCTGATCTTCTCCATCGGCATCCTCGTCGACGACGCCATCGTGGTGGTGGAGAACATCAACCGGCACTGCGTGCTCAACAGGAAGAATTCCCTCTACCGCAACATCCTCAACGCCGTGGACGAGGTGGGCAACCCCACGATACTCGCCACCTGGACCGTCATCGCCTCCATCCTGCCCATGGCCTTCGTCAGCGGCATGATGGGGCCCTACATGCGCCCCATCCCCATAGGCGCGTCGGTGGCTATGCTGTTCTCGCTCGGCGTGGCGTTCGCCTTCACCCCCTGGCTCTACACCAAGGTCGTGGAGCGCTGGCCGCTCAAGCACTGCCATAACGAGCGCGAGGGCCTGCTGGACCGGCTCTACCGCGGCCTGATGAAGAAGCTCATCTACACGCCCGCCAACGGCAAGAAGTTTTTGTGGTTCACCGCCGGGCTGCTGGCGCTGGTGCTGGCCATGGTGGGATTGCGCCTGGTCATCTTCAAGACCCTGCCCTTCGACAACAAGGGAGAGTTCCAGGTGGTCATCAACATGCCCGAGAGCTCGTCGCTGGCCCGCACGGAGAAGGCCGCCGGGGAAATGGCCGCCTACCTCGCGGCCGTGCCCGAAGTGCGCGACCTGCAGATCTACGCCGGCGCCTCCGCGCCCTACAACTTCAACGGCCTGGTGCGGCATTACTTCCTGCGCCGCGAACCCTACCAGGCCGACATCCAGGTGAACCTCTCCGACAAGCACGAGCGCAAGCGCCAGAGCCACGATATCGCCGTGGCCGTCCGCCCCGGGCTCAAGGAGATAGCCGACAAGTACGGCGCGCGCCTGCAGGTGGCCGAAGTGCCGCCCGGCCCGCCCGTCATGGCCACCCTGCTCATCGAGGTCTTCGACCCCAACCCCGCCAACCAGCGCGCGCTGGCAGAGGAGATCAAGAACGTCCTCAGGGCGACCGAAGGGATAGTCGACGTGGATTCCTATATCCCCGACGACCAGCCCATCACCCGCCTCCGGGTAGACAGGCAGAAAGCCACCCTCAACGGCGTGGCGGCCGCCGACATAGTGCAGACCGCGGCCCTCTCCCTCAACGGCGCCGACATCGATTCCGCCCACGTGGACGAGGAGCAGGAGGCCGTGGACATAAGGCTGCGCCTGTCCCCCGAGAAGCGCCGCGAACTGGCCACGCTCAAAGAAATAAAGTTCTTCTCCCCCAACGGCACGGCCATCCCCATGGCCAGCTTCGTCAAGGCGGAGAACGGCCTGGAAGACCGCCCCATCTACCGCAAGAACCTGCAGCGGGTGGCCTATGTCACGGCCGACATCGCCGGCGGCACCGAGAGCCCTGTCTACGCCGTGCTGGACCTCCGCAAAAAGATAGACGAACTCTCGAAGGCGCGCGGCGGCAATATCACGCAGTACTTCACCCGCCAGCCGGTCAGCGCCTCCGAAACCGCCATAAAGTGGGACGGCGAGTGGCATATCACCTACGAGGTGTTCCGCGACCTGGGCCTCGCCTTCGCCATGGTGCTGCTGCTCATCTACATCCTCGTCGTGGCCTGGTTCGAGGACTTCCTCACGCCCTTCATCATCATGGCGGCCATCCCGATGGCCCTCATAGGCATCATCCCGGCGCATTGGGGCATGGGCGCGTTCTTTACCGCCACGTCGATGATAGGCTTCATCGCCTCGGCGGGCATAGTGGTGCGCAACTCCATCATCCTGGTGGACTTCATCAACCTGAAGGTGCGCGAGGGTATGGAATTAAAAGAGGCCGTGATAGAAGCCGGCGTAGTCAGGTTCAGGCCGATGCTGCTGACCGCCCTGGCCGTCATCGTAGGCGCCGGCGTCATCCTCTTCGACCCCATCTTCCAGGGCCTGGCCATCTCGCTGATAGCCGGGCAGATAGCCGCCACCCTGCTTTCCCGCGTGGCCGTGCCGGTGCTCTACTACCTGGCCTTCAAGGACAAGGAGCATATGCTGCGCCCCGCGCGCCCCGCCCCCGAAGTCCGCGAAGACCTCCTCGGCGCCACCGGCGAATAAATAACGCATAAAACACAAAATAAAAAATAGGGGGCTGTCCCTATTTTCGGAGGATGGATATGAAGATGGGAGAAGCGTTGCGGTTGTTAGCGGGGTTTATGGTGCTGTTGAGCCTCGCGTTGACAGTGTATGTGGACGGGCGATTCATCTGGCTGACCGCTTTCGTGGGGGTCAACCAGCTGCAGTCGGCCTTCACCGGGTGGTGTCCGGCCATCTGGTTTTTCAGGAAGCTGGGCCTCAGGGACTGCTAGGGAGGAACGATGAAAGTCACCGCGCTGATCCTTTCCGCCCTCGCGGCCGGCGGGCTGGCCTGGCTCGGCTGGACGCGGGGCCAGGACTACTACCTGGCCGCCCTGATCGCCGCCTTCGTGTTCTTCAGGCTGGCCACCGGCAGCGCCTGCCCCCTGGTCTGGCTGCTGGGCAAGCTGGGCGTCAAAGGCCTGGCCTGCCCGGCCGGAACCGAGCGCCGCTGACGCCGGCTTGACACTTTCAGGCCTAAATGATTCCATAAGGCGTAATGCCTGGCAAACCCGCGCGCGCGGTTGGAATCATCCTTATCTTTTGCTGGTGGATTGCGCTGCTGCTAGCCGTAGGAGAGGCCGCCGCCAGGAAGTTCGACGCGGTTCTCGCCAGGGAGCACTCGCAGCCTTTCAACCTGGGCGAGCCGGAATGGGCCGCCCGGGCCTACCGCCCATCGCCCGCCCTGGGCTGGGAACACGTTCCCAACTCCGCAGGATTCAACTCCCATGGTTTCCTTGGGCCGGACTATCCGCTGAAGAAATCCCCGGGCACCTTCCGGGTGCTCCTGCTGGGCGACAGCCTGGCAGCGGCCTACGGCCCCTACCTGCAAAGAGAACTCGAGGATAAACCCGTTGCGGAGGGCGCGATGGAACTGTGGAACCTGGGGGTAGGCGGCTATAACCTGGCCCAGTACGCCCTAACCCTTAAGCACAAGGGACCGGCGCTGGACCCGGACAGGGTCCTGCTCTTCATCTGCCTCAACGACCTGCCCGCGGATATACCTGTAATTTACAAAGACGGGGATTCTTTCCTGGCCCTCAGGCAATCCATGCCGGAACCTGAATCCCTGCCCCTGGGCGGCCTGCTCTGGGAACGCTCTGCCCTCTACCGGGCGCTGATGATAGACCGGCTCATGGCGCGGGAGCCGGCGGCGCCGGACCTGGGAAAAGCAGCGCTGGCCCGCCTCCTGGAGATAAAAGATTATTGCGCAGAGCGCGGCATACCGCTCACAGCCTTCGTCTTCCCCTATCTCAAACCGCTGAGCGGCTACAAGGGCAACGAGCTGCAGGACTACAGGACTATCCTGGAACAGCTGCGGCTCTCCGGCATTCCCCACTTCGACCTGCACGGCAGGCTCGACGACGGGACGCTCAGGCTCCGCAACCACCCTTCCGACCAGCTGCATTTCAGCGCCGAAGGCCGCGCCCGCGCGATGCGGGCCGTGCGCGAACTGCTCTAAGACCTCGCTGCCGCTAAAATACGAATGACCGGCTATTGAGAGCCGGCCATTTTATTCAGCAGCCGCACGCTAACAAAGCCGCGCGGAATCAGGTTACAACTTTCCCAACTCCGGCCCCGCTGAAACCCCTGCAAAAGGCGCAGCTAATATTTCAGCAGACGGTCGGCAATGGCCTTATAAAGCGTGGTGGCGGCCAGGATGGCGCAGTGGCGGTGGTCCTCGGGGACATTACCGAGGGTCTTCAGGATAAGCCCGGGCGAGACGCACATGGCCTCCTCTAGCAGGCGGCCGTCCGCGTAGGAAGCGGCTATCGCGCCGCAAGCGGAGGTGTAAGCACAGCCATCAGCGTGAAACTTAATCTCACTGATCCTGTCGTCCGAGAAGTTAAGATAGAACTCCATGGTGTCGCCGCAGGCGCCGGTCACGGCGGCGGACGCGTCCGCGTCGTTCATCCGGCCGGCGTACAGTTTCAGCGCTTCTTCCAAGGCCATCTTTCTTTCTTGCATTCAGCCGACCGTCCTCATGAATTTTGCCTCGGCGCTGACTTTCTCCAGCCCGTCCTGCAGCAGTTCGGAACTGACGATGAAGAGCGGGTCGTGATCCGTTTTTAACCGGGCGGTCAGCGTGACCGCCCGCCCGATGTTCACTGTGGCTTTGTATTTCACCGTAATTTCCGCGGTCAGCGCGGTAACTCCGGCCGAGAACAGGCAGTTGGCCATGGCGCTGTCGAGCATCAGGGCGGCTACTCCGCCGTGCAGCAGCCCGTCGTAGCCGGCCAACGCCTTCGCGCAGAAAGCGGCCGCCTTTACCGACCCGTCCGGCTGTTTCTCGAATTTCAGACGCAGGCCTGCGGGGTTATTCTCCCCGCAGGCCACGCACCCCCCATGCAGCCGGTGCTTAATGGCAGCCATGCCCCTGGCAGCAGTCGGTGGACAGGATCTCCGGCAGTTCGCCCTTCTTGAACATCTCGATGGCCTGCGACAGCGGGCCCTGGGGCGCACGGTAAACCTTTATGCCGCCGGCGTTGAGGCGCTCCAGCGCGCGGGCGCCTATGCCCCCCACCAGGATGCCGCTCACGGCCTTGCCGGCTATCGCCCCGAGCGGGTTGCACTGGCCGTGCTCGTGATGCTGGTTGCCGTTGTCGATGAATTCGACTTTGCCGGACTCGATATCGCAGATCGCGAAAAAGGGCGCGCTGCCGAAGTGCCCGTAAACCTTGGACTTAGCGCCGTCGCTGTTCTCAACCGGTACGCAGATGTTCATTTACGCTCTCCTTTACAGGACTGCCGGCGCAGTTCCACCGGCCCCCCTTCTATCTTAAGGGCTTTGCCGTTGACCACGGCGTCGGCCAGCTTCCGCCGGGCGGAAGCGAGTATATTGCCGAATGTCTGTCTGGAAACCTTCATGGCCGCGGCGCCGGAGGCCTGGTCCTTGCGGCGGATATCGGCGTGCTGCAGCGCCTGCAGCTCATCCAGCTGCAGCGTCACTTCCTGCAGTTCGCAAAGCGGTACGGCCCGGGGTTTGAAATAATAAGCCCGGGGTTCGGCGGTCACTTTCCTGCATTTAAGGGGACGGGTCATATAGTTATTGGCATATGCCAATAACTATATATTAACAAGTTGACTGCCGCGAGTCAACGGGGGGCATAGGAGGGCCAGCGCTGCGGCAGGACCGGTTTCCCCCGCCTTCCAGACTGCCTCCGGCCTGATGCGCCACCTGGCTAGGACCTTATCCAGCAGGTAATCGCGCACCACCAGCACGGCCGGCGGGCCGCCGGCGCCCAGCAACTCCGAAAGCTGCGGCGCCCAGCCGCCGCCCTCCAGCTCCAGGAAGCCTATTTCGTCAAGAAAGACCGCGCCAGCTCCGTCGGTACGCGCAGGAGACATGGCGGTCTTCCCGGCTTCCAGGCCGGGCTCCAGAAAGCGGAACTCCCCGGCGCGCACTTTGCCGCCGGGCTCGCGGCGGCAGAGCGGCGTTTTTGATCCGGAAGAGAGGTCCACCAGGTCAAAGCCGGCCCTTTGGCCGCCCTGCCAAAGCCCTTCGGCTATTATCCCGGCCGGAGGCAGGCCGCGCTCGCGCATCAGCCCCGCGATGCCGGCGGCCAGCGTGCTCTTGCCGGAGCCGTGCCCGCCGGTTATAAAAAATATTTTTCTGCGCTCGCGCTCCAGCAGGCAGGGCGCCCGGCCGATGACGGTGCGCAGCGAGGCCGCGGGCCGCAGCAGCATGTCCCTGCCCGAGGGCAGCGACGCGAGCACCAGCGGCAGCGAGGCGAAGGCGTACTCCAGCGTCTCGAAGAAAGCCCGCCCGGCCGCCCGCTCGAGCGCCCGCCGCACGGCCGGGTTCAGCAGTTCCTGCGCTATCGCCGCGAAACCGAGCGTCAGCGCGAAAGCGCGCGCAGCCATGCGCAGCCCGGAGCCCCAGTCGCCCAGGAGCCAGCCGGCCAGCACCGAAGCGATAAGAAGACCGACCCAAAGGCCGCGCCTGACCAGCAGCGCCGCCGAGCGCCGGTAAAAAACGGCGCAGGCCAGGCCGTAGCCGGCCGACAGCGCGGCGGCCAGTTCCAGTCGGACCTTGCCGGACACCATCAGCGCCGCCACGGCGCCCAGGTGCGCGGCCAGCAGGAATACGGAATAGTAACCGCCAGCCCCCCCGGAGCGGGGCTTGAACGCGTCGCCGCCGAGCCCTTTCACCGGCACGGTCCCCCCGTCGGCGGAAGCGCGCATGCCGAGCAGGGCGGCCGCGGAGCCCGCGAAGAAATATACGGCGAACAGCGCCGCGAGCGGCTCCCAGATCCCGCCGGGGCTGCCCAGCCAGGCCCGCAGTTTCTCCAGCCCGCGCGCGTACACCGCCAGCGCCTCCGGGCCGTAGAAGATATAAAGTTTCCCTATCTTATGCAGCAGCCCCCAGCTCATGGCGAGCCCCCCCGCGAGCAGGTAGCCCGCGGCGTTGCCGCCGAGCAGCCGCACGGCTATTTCGGCGCAGACCCCCTCGGCGAAGATGGCGACCATGGGGCTCAGCAGCACCGCGCTCGGCGATACGGATTTCATGGCCGCGCAGACCAGGCCAGCGCGCCAGAGCAGGCCCTTTTCCGGCCAGAGCCGGTGGCCGGCCACCAGTATGGCCACCCCTATACCGGTAAGGAGCAGCCCGGCGAACGGGATATGCGCGTTTTTGAGGAAGCTGCCCAGCACTATCTCCGAGGCGGCCCAGAGACTGCCGATCACGGCCGCCTTGCGCCAGAGGAGGTTTCGCGAAGCCATCAGGAAAGCCGGTACCCGGGGCCCCGGGCCGCGGCGGCGGCCTCCAGGGAGGCGAAGAACCCGTCCAGCCCGGCCGCGCCGGTCAGTTGGGCGCGTATGCGCCGCAGGAAGCCCCGGTCGGCGGCCAGCCGGCGCGCGGGGGTGTAGTTCAGGTCGTTGAACCAGCCGGCAGCCATCACCAGGATGTCGGCGAGGGTGAAAAGGTCCTTTATGGCCAGGGTTTCCCCGCGCGCGGCGGCCTCCAGGACTCCCGGAGTAAGGTCTTTGGTCAGCTTGATGTCCGGCACCATGGCGTGCAGCCGCCTGAAACCGTCTTTCTCCACGGAATCGACCAGCTCTTCCAGGATGTCTATTTTGTCGGCGTCGCGCACCAGCTTCAGCAGGCTGTCATGGCCAGGCGGCAGGCCCGCGGGCAGTTCTTCCGCCTTGCGGTTATGGTACTGCACCGCGCACAGCAGCCTGTCGCGGGCATCGGCGCCGGGAAACAAAGACGCGGCCTCAGTTTCCAGAACGCGGCGCCCCTCCTGGCCGTGGTCCAGGCTGGAAGCGTCTTTGAAGGAGGCGTAAAGTTTGAACTGGTTGAAGCGGCCCGCATCGTGCAGGAGACCGGCGGCACGGGCCAGGGCCGACTCTTCCGCGTCGAGTTCCAGCCCGGCGGCTATCAGCGCGGCGTTGCCGGCCACCCGCGCGCTGTGCACGCGCTTGAACTCCAGCGGCCCCGGCAGCGCGCCGCCGGCGTTCCGGAACCCCTCAATGTAGGAGGCGAACCATTTGAAAAGCGGGCGGTAATCCTGCAGGGCCATACCGAAAGTTTACAAAATTGCGCCGGGGCGCAAAAAAGGGGCGGCCCGCGCCGCCCCTTCAATGTCTTCAAGCCGCTTTAGAACTTGAAGGTCAGGCCGAAGTCATAGGCGGTCTCGGAAAGCTCGGACTTGATGCTGATCGCGCCGGAGCTGTCGGTCTCGCTGATGCTCTTGGCCAGGGCTTTCTTGTAGCCCAGGTTCAGCGTCAGCTTGGGCGAGAACTCGTAGCCGGCGCCCAGGGTGATGTGGTGCTCGACCACGCCGGGAAAACCGATGATGCGGAAATACTCGTAGTTGAAGGTATTCATCACCATGCCCTGCACGTCGGTGCTGCCCATCGCGTTGAAGGCTGCGTGCTTCTTCAGCGGGTTCTTGCCGTAGTTCCAGCCGGCGCGCAGGGTGAGCTTCTCGGTGGTCTTGTTCTGGACGCCCAGGCCGATCACGGTCTGGCTCTCCCAGTCGAAGTCGCTGTAGCCGTCGGCGTTGGCCCAATCCACGTATTTCACGTCGGCGGAGAAGAGCCACTTATCGAGGCCCTTGTAGGCCGCGCCCGCGCCGTACTGCGCAGGGTTTTCCAGTTTCAGGTCGTCGAAGCCGTTATAGGCCGCGCCCGCGCCTTCGCCGTCGAAGTCGTAGACGCGCTCATGCTTGACGTTCTGGGGCGTTACATAGGTGACGCCGAAGTCCCAGGCGCCGAGCGCATAGCCCGCGCCCAAGCGCACGCCGAGGGCGTAGTTATGGGAAAGGCCCTTGCCGAAGTCGGCGGCCTGGTAGTCGATGTCCAGGCCGGCGCCGTAGGAGAAGGCGCCGCGCTTATAAGCGAAGGCCGGCACGAACTTCATGACGGACACTTTGGTGTTCATCTTGCCGTTGACGTCCTCGTTGCGGTAGTCCACGCCCATGCCGGACACGCCGTAGGCGGCTATGCCGAAGGTCAGGTTCTCTCCGGCCGGGGTGGCCAGGCCGATGGCGGGAATGGCATAGCCCGCGTCCTGGCTCTCGGCGCTCCAGTTGCCCACGCCGGCAGCCGGGGCGGGTGACACCACCGTCGCCTTGACCTTGGGGGCGAAGAAGGTGCCGGCGAAGTTGAACTGCGAACCCTGCAGCTGCGAGAGCGCGGCCGGGTTGGAGAAGATGGCGCTGATGGCGTCCTGCGGGGCGGCTATGCCCGTGCCGCCCATCGCGCGCGAGGCGGGCCCTACGCCGATCATGTTGTCGCCGTTGGTGGCGGATACGTTCAGCGCGAGGCCGGCTATAACGAAAGCCGCAACCGCAAAGTTAACCGATTTTTTCATTTTTCCTCCGTTTGATTTGCCGAAATTATATGAACAGCGAGGACTTGCTGGTGCCGGCCTCGGCGAGGAACTTGCCCACGCCCGCGCTCTTGAGGTTCGGGTAGTCCACCATCTCCTCCATCTTGTAGCCCATCAGGTCCATGCTCATCTGGCAGACATAGATCTGCACGCCGGAGTCGGCGGCGGTCTTCATCAGCTGCTCCAGGCTCATCACGTTGTGCTTCTTCATGATGGACTCTATCATCATCTTGCCCATGCCGCC
>Ga0075012_10001053_pt1 | contig 28827 bp, 15 predicted proteins | sample All_14_2_FD_71474 | JGI IMG/M metagenome (GOLD analysis project Ga0075012, IMG submission 71474) | Freshwater microbial communities in response to fracking from Pennsylvania, USA - Allegheny Zone_MetaG_DW_15 | ecosystem: Environmental > Aquatic > Deep subsurface > Groundwater > Drilled...
CCAGACTGGCCAACGTCACGCGCTCTTCAGGCTGAAGTTGCTGGTAGTGTCTTGGGGTGCTTTGCATCTGCGGACCTTACAGGGTTGCAGGTGTTGCACTTCACTTTTGAATCCGCCCTCACTCCACCCCCAGCGCCTTGAACACTGCATCCACCGGATCCGAGTAAAAGCTCGTCTGGAACTTCGCAAACAGCTCGCCCGGAACGGACGGGATGTCCGTCACGCTCGACATCGGCAGCAAGATCCTCTTGGCGCCCGCGTCAAATGCCACCTGCAAGCTTTCCGCCAAGTTTCGGGCCTGGGTCACCGTGCCACCGAGGGTCATGTCGCCCATGACCACCATCTGGGTCTGCAAAGGCCGTCCCAGGGCTGCGGAGCACAGCGCAATGCAGCTGGCCAGCGTCAAGCCTTCCGGTGCTCCTGCGCTCTGAAGCTCCACCAGGTGGACGTGGTAATCCTTCTCTGTCGGGTGGATCGAGGCACTGACACGGGTGGCATTGGCCTTGAAGTAGTCAAACGCCACGCGCACGGGCTCGCGCGACAGCGAACCAGACACCGACAACTTGCCGCCACCAGCCATCGATTGGATCTCGATGCGGTAGACGCCCGGCATCCCGCCGTCACCCATCGCGATGGTGTGCAGCGCACCAGGCTGCAGACGCCCTTCGGGGATCAAACCGCCGCCGCTTTGCTCTGGCACAGACACAAAGCGCTCCTGCATGTCCTCCAGGTCGATGTAGGAGAAGTGGACGTCATAGAACTCCATGCCGCCGATCTTCTTGAGCTGCTCCTTCACCCGGCGGCGTGCTTCCAGCGCGTATTCCAGGCAGGTCCGCACCTGTTCCTTGTTGTACTCGCCATGGGGGCACAACAGTTTCAACAGGCCTGATACGGTTCGGCGCACTGCAATGGTGTCGCGCTGGTTCAGGTTGTTGCCCAGCTTGAAGTGCTTGTCGATGGCATCTGCAAAGCTGACTTTGCGCATCTCGCGCAGCGCCTCAGCCAGGTAGTCCACGATCATGCCGAACTGGTTCGTGAAGAACTCAGGCCGCATTTTCGGGATTTCCCAGCCCGGCACATAGGCGTGGAAGCGGTCAAAGAAGGCCGAGTCGATCATCACGTCCGGGAAGGGACTGAACAGGTGACTGGTCTTCACCAAGGTTTCCACTGTCTGGCCCTGGGGCAGGTTGCCGACGAACACCATGGACGCATTGGCATTGATCGACTCACGACCACGGCTGAATGAGCCCGAGGCCATGTAGTCCTTCATGATCTGGACGCCATCCTGATCCTTGAAGTTGATGCCGGCCACCTCGTCAAACGCCACGCAGTCCCACAAGCCCACCAGGCCGACCTTGCGGGCGGCCATGTTGTAGAACAAGTTGGCCACGGTGGTCTGACCACCCGAGACCAAGATGCTGTTCGGGCTGATTTCCTTGTAAATGTGGCTCTTGCCCGTGCCACGCGGCCCCAGCTCGCAGAAGTTGTAGTTGTTCTCAACCAGGGGGATCATCCGAGCCAGCAGGTGCCACTTCACGCGTGTTTTGAACGCCGACGGCTCCATGCCGGTGGAGCGGATCAGGGCGTCAATCCACTGCTCGTCCGTGAACTGCTTGCGGCCATCGAACAAGGCATGCATGTCCATGTTCGGCATCTGGATGGGCTTGAGGTCTTCCACGATGAAGGGCGAGCCCTTCTGGTTTTCCTCGAACGAGTAGCGCAAGGTCACGATGCACCAGATGCCGCCCACCAGTAGCTTCTCGAACTGGCGAACGATGCGGTCGGAGATCTCCGCGCTTTTCACGCCCAGGTTGGACAGCAAGGCCTCGTACACGTCACGCTTTTCGTTGAGCTTGACGGTGATTTTGTCGATGACCTTGTAGCTGCCACTCTCACGGATCTTGGACTTGACCTTCTCGGCCTCGTCCGGCCGTACATAGTTCTCGGCCAAGATGCGCTTGACGGTGGTGAGCCCGGCCTGGATCGTTGCCTCATCGTTTGACGCGCAGTACATGCCCAGCAGGTACTCCAGCACGTACACGGGCACGTTGGCCCCTTCTTTGATGAGCTTGGTCAGATCCTTGCGGACCACCTTGCCAGCGAAGTGCCGGTTGAGCAAGGTGTCCACATCAGAAGGCTCGACCGTGGAAGTCTGTTCAATCATGGCGGTCTGCCTCAAAAGTCGTTGGTGAATGCCAGGTCAATGCGCACCGGCGCCCGCAGCACCTCCACATACGGGGGCGTCGCCTCCCGCACCACCAGGAAATAGTCGTGCATGCGATCGTAGTTGCCAGATCGTACCGTCAGGAACACCTGCCTCACCCAATCGTTCATGCTGCTCGACGTACTGTCGAGCGTCAACGCCTGTTCGTCGCTGATCAGCTCTTGGCCGTCGCGCAGAGACACCAGCACACTGCGCGCCTGCACACGGGCGGAAACCGCCTCGGACTGGATGAACTCGAAGCGCTGGGTGTTGGTCACCACCTTGTTGGAGGAGCCCAGCAAGCTGATGCCGACCATACGAGTCTTCGCTGCCGCGGCTTCGCTGGAGCGGATGGTCAGCAAGGGCACGATGATCTCTTGGGGCATGGCACTGCCATGCACAAAGCGTGCGCCACCGGCAAAGTGAAAGCGAGCGGTGCCCTTGGGCACCCAGAAGTCCATGCTGCCGTCGCCCGGCTCGGTGCCAGCGGTTGCAGCCGTGTTGCCGTACCAAGCCTTGGTGTTGGCCGACAGACCACGGCCAATGAGGTAGCGCTTCTTGGCCTTGACCGTGCCATCGGGCTTGTCACCCAAGGCCGCTTTGTCAGCCCCGTCCAGCGCCGACTCCTGGTAGATGAACCCATGGTCAGCCGTCAGCAGCACCATCGAGCCGTTCAGGTTGTTGAGGATGTGGCTGATCACGGCCTGGAGCTCGTCCAGCGTGTCGGCCACGGCATCAAAGGTCTGCCCCTCAGAGGCTTGCTTGTCGCCCAGCAGGTCGATTCGGTCGTGGTAGACGTAAACCACATCGGCCGACTTGACCAGCTCGCGGCCCTTGTCCCGCCCCAAAGCCAGCAGGTCATCGGCTTTGACGGCCAAACCTGCATGGCGATCCAGCACGGCGCTGCGGGCCTCAAGCGTTGACGTAGAGAGTCCATCGACCAGGACCAAGCCATCTGCCTTGTACGACAAGGTCTTGTGCGGCAGCAAAGCCGCCATGCCCAGCGAGGTGTAACTGGGCAGCACACCCACCATGGCGTCCAGCTGAGCTTTCAGCCGGTTGGTGCCGTTGATCTTGCGTGACAACTCTTCTGCCGCCTCGTAGCGGAAGGCATCGGAGATGAGCACGAAGACACGCTTGACGCCTGACTTCTGCGCGGTGAGCACCTTGGCGGCGAAGAAGTCCTGCTGCTTGGGCAGCTCCCCCAGGGCAGACAGATTCACCTGGCCATCGCCGCTTTCGATGACCTTGCCCCAGGCAGAAGACAGTTGAGGCATGAACCACCCTGAGTAGGCGTCCTCAATGAGGGTCTTCAAGTCGTGCAACACAGCCCAGCCCGTGGGCTCCACCAGGCCTGCGGCACGGTGGAAACACCGGTACAGCTGATCGAAGCCGAACAGGTGGCTGCGATAGCGCTCGACAGCGTCGGCCGCATTCACAAAGCTCAAACCGCTGGCGTACTGCTCCTTCAGGGCCACGAACTCCGCGGCGGCATCCAGCGCGTCATAACAAGCCGTCAGCGCGCGAGATTGGTCACTGATGCCGCCCACGGCCTGACTCACCCAGGGGCCATCACGCCTTCGAGCCACCAAGCTTCTGAGGCTGGCCAGCACCGCACCACCCTGACCGATGATGCGTTGCTTCAGCACGGCCAGAATGCGCTGCTCGATGACCGAGAACGTCACCGCGTCGATCAGATCTTCGGGCTGGAAGGTAGCCAGCAAATCAGTCAGGTTCAGGGTGTTGGCCACGATGGCAGACACCTCGGCATAGGACTTGTGGAGGTTCAAATCTCCTCGCCAGCGACCGGCCAGGACCGAGGCGTTGGCGGCCAGTACCTTGTTGGGCAAGACCAGGTGAGCCAATGCAGCAGGGCAAGGTACGTTCAAGCCGCGCACAAAGTCCGTCACCAGGATGCGGATCAGTAAATCTTTGAGTGAAGGGGCCTCGGCGACGTAGCCCAGGTTCAGCTGCATCAACACCCAGAAGGCCGTGTCCAGTTCCTGGGCAACGATCTCCTGCCAGGCCTTCGGCTCATCTTGCAGTGCTGGCTCACCGGGCACCCACATGGCGTGCAGCAGCCTCATGGCCAGCGCCAGGGCATCAGACTCGTCTGTGCGCAACAGCACAGCCATCATCTTGCGATCCAGGGCTTCCGCATCATCGCCCGGCAAGGTCAAGCGCTTAAGGCGCTCTACCCGGTCTTTGGCACGCAAGAACTTGTTGCGCAGCTTCAAGTGCGGCAACAGCGAGAGCGTCGTCAGGCCCAGGTCTTCCAGCAGCATGGATGCGGTGTCCGCACGGAAGCTCTTGCTGCGCAGACGGACATCCAGCAGCCAGTCCGAATCAGGCGCAGGCTGCTCCTGATTGCTGTAGAGCAACCAGGCTTGATGAACATCGGCCTCAATCTGCCGCTTGACCTTGATCGCTGATTTCTGATCGAGCTTCAGCACTTGCACGCCGGGCAACTCAAGGTTGTCGAGTTGGGAGGCGAACTCGGCATCGGTGTCGTGCCAGAACACGACGCGATGGCTGGCATAGCAAGCAGCCAGGCTTTCGGAGATACGTTGAAGGTTCATGCGTGGCCCTTGATGCTGGCAACCTTACTCATCCCCGGCTCCCCCCGTGACTGCTTTGACCTCGGCCAGCAGGTCACCGAACTTGCCGTAGTTGACCTTGACGCCATCGTCCAGGTCAATCGAAATCCGCTGGTCTGCATAGTGGCGTAGCTTCTCGTCATAGGCCAAAAGCTCGTGGTGCTGCTTGCGCAAGGCATCCAACTGCTTGGTCAGCTTGTTGCGGGCAGCTGTGGAACTGGCTTGGCGAATGTCAACTTCCAGGCTTTCCATTCGTGCATGCATCTTGCCGGTGAGAGGCAAAACGTATTCAGATCGCATCCGGGCCAAGGTACCTTCGTGATAGCGGTGCAGGTAAACCAGAGCCTTGAAAGCACCTTGCTTGCCACTGCTGAAGAGCCAGTAGATGGGGCGCTTTTTGTAGGTTTGCAGGTGGTCTTTGAAGAACTTGTCGGCCAGGTAGCGGCGAACGGTTTCATCAGGGGTTTCGGCTCCCTTGGTACCGAGGTTCTCGGCCAGCCAAGCCATGTTTTCGTCCAGCGTGTCCGAGCCAAACACAGCGCGCAGGAACTCCCGCACTCGGTTCGCAGCGTCATCCTCGAACCAGCGATCGTCGGTGACCGGCACGATACCGTCGGCATCAGCCGGGAATTTTTTCTCATACCGGCTCGGGTCGAAACCGACGTTGCCGGCGTGAGCGTAGATCAGCCCCGGTTCATCTAAGCTGTAGCGGCCCATCATGCAGCCGATGGCATAAGAAATCAGTCGGCCTGACTCAGTTGTTAGCTCTGGCCTCAGGTACTCAAACTCGCCACTACTTGACTCTGGAGAAATCTCATTTTCGAGGCCATACGCGGAAATCAATGTCATGTTAATTGCTCGCGTGGCGCTGTTAGCGAGGAGGATTTCGGCCTGCCGATCCTTAAGAAAATCAAGCGACGCCACCCGGACGCTCTCCGATTTATTTCGGAGAATTTGTGGGCAGCAAAAGTTCCATGAAGTTTCAGCCGAATCCCACTCCTTCTCGGCAATTTTTACCAGTTCTCGAGCATTAGCTTTCAAATCGTCTATTGAATCCGATGATAGGTCCGGTATTGGGATTAGGCGGATCGCGCCCACATTGAAATCAAGCGTTGGCGCAAGAAATTCAAACATCACATCGGCAACCTTCGAATTCAAGAGACTTAATATGAACCAGATATCTTCGCCTTTGGGGAAGGCGCTCGCACCCTTCGCACTGAAGGTATACCCATCTGGACTCAAGCGGGCTCCGAAAGTACCACCCATTGCGGACCAGGTAACGCCAGGCTGAAAGTAATACCCTCTTGACGGCAGACAATTTCCAGATACGGCCAGAGTCTCGTAGTTCTCTTGATCGAAGGCAACCAAATAGTCGTTGTTACCGAACCACTTTCGCAACTCACCGCCCTTATTGTAGGGTACCCACTTCCTGCCGCTGGCGAACACCTCCTCTTTACAGCCGGCGGAGAGAATTGTGCGACCGAAGCTAACCTCATGCCACAGGCGAACGAACCTATCGTTATTTCCGGTTTGAAAGCCCTGTCGGACAGGCGCCATAGACTCAATATTTCTGCCTTTGTCAAAGCAGGCTATCAAGGCCTCCGATAGCCAGTAGGCCATACGACCCTCTGGAATTCTCGAGAAATCCTTTTGAAGAAACTTAATGGAGCTCGATTCAGCGAGGAAGGCATCGCGCTTTTCAGACTCTGTTTTCGGCTGCACAAGCCGGAAACAGTCGAGAAAATTCCTACCTGCAAAAGATTTTTGCATTACCGTGAATGCAACGACCCTGACAATCTCACCTGAGATTGCCTCAAATGCGCGTGGACCAAGATGCAGAAGGTTTGCTATCGAGAACTCATTTTGAATTCTCGTCCTCACGGCTTCAAACGACGGTAGGAACATCCACCCCTCCATCGTGATGAGCGCCATTAAACCATGGCCTTGCTTGAGCAGTAGCAAACTTCTATCGATGAATGCCGCATAAATATCTGCCTTGCCGCTGGAGAAATTCAATTCCGAATAACTCTTGAGCGCTTCATTCATGCCATTTCGCCCGCCTATATACGGGGGGTTAGCCACCACTGCATCAAATTGCATCCCCAACACCAACGCCTGCCAAACTAGCGCCGACACATCCTTGGCAGCCTGCCGCGCATACATATCACCTTCTTGCAATGACTGCTCCAAGCCCGCCGTCATTGGAGCCAGTTGCCCGTTGAGCTCCTTGGGGATCTTGATCAGAGATCCGAATGTCTTAGCGTGTTCGAAGGTGTCAAGCAGCGCTTTGAGCAACTCGCGCTGTAGCCCGAAGGGTGCCAGATGGGTGGCAAGTTCATCGACCTCCAGGCCCTTGCTTTCCTGTAGGCTCAGCACGTTGAGCTTGGGCGGATCGTTGAAGAGACGACGATCATCGGCACGGGCTTTCATCAGCAAGGCGAAGGCAGCAAGCTGGGCAGCACGGTCGTCGATGTCCAAGCCGTAGAGGTTCTTTTCCAGGATCAGACGCGGAATGGTTCTGGGCTGGTAGCCTCGCTCCAGATAGATGGCCTTGAGTACGTCATAGGCAACAACCAGGATGTGGCCGCTACCGCAGGCCGGATCGAGCACGGTGATGGTTTCGGGGTTCAACGCATCGCCGTCTTCGCGGATGCGGGTCTGGATCAAGGCGTCTAGCTGCGCCTGAACCTCGGGTGTCTGTTCGGCCGGCTGGATGTAGTACGGCCACTGGCTGGCCAGCGTGCTGGTCGGGTTGGCCATGAGCCACAGGCGGCCCACACTGTTCTGGACAAGGTACTGCACGATCCAGTTAGGGGTGAACAGCTGGGTGGCGGCGGGGATGTCCTCGCTCTTCACCACCTTGCCGATGACTTCGTCCTTCTTCTCGCTGATGTAGAACTGATAGAGCCAGCCGATGGCTTCCACTTCAGTCCAGTCCTCCTCGGGGATCTCCGAGACGAGATTGGCAACGACCGAATCACTCAGCAGGAGGTTGTCAGGCAGCAGCAACTCGGTTTCGTCGTCGATCGCCTCAAACAGGAAGGGCATCGCGCCGTGCAAGGCATTGCATTGCGCAATCAGTACGCGGCGAAACAACTCACCGTCTTGGTTGTCTAGCTTGAGCTGTCGTACTTGCTCTGCTTGCAAGCCCGGTAGATCACCCGCTTCAGCCAGTTCCAGCGCATGGCTCAAGATCTCGGGCAAAGCACCATCTGGGTTTGACAGCACGCGGCGGCCATGCCCCAAGTAGTCGTGCACCTCCATGTAGCGCAGGGCCGCGAACCGGTTGAACCAGGTGTAAGCGACCGCATCCAAAGTAGCAGCGTAGCCGTCACGCTTCATGCGCTGAATCAGGCGTTCGCGCTTGCCTTGCACGCTGGCAGGCCAGGGACGACCTGCGATCACGGCAACATCGCCATTGAGCTGACATGGCTCTGCATAGGGCTGTCCAGCAACTTCGCTCAAGCCCAGCAGTTGGGCGCGTGCCGTCACCGCAGAGATGAAGTCTTTGCGGGCCTGGGGGGCGTAACGCTTGAGGTTGGTCTTATTCATTGGGAATCTCTCGTACTGGCGTTACTGGATGCGGGCTCGTTGACCGGCTTGAATCACAGACATCAATTTGGCGCGCAGGCGTTCCAGGTAGGCGTTGACTTCTTCTTCGGTTTCCAGATAGCTGCTGGGCGACAGGTTGGCCGCATGCACCGTCTGGCTGGCTTTGGGGGCGGTGCCCACTGCCACAGCCGGTGGTTCGGTTACGGCGACGGTTGACGTACCAGCGCCCGTGGTGGTCAGGGGTTTGCTCGGTGCCGCAGTGCCAGTGGGCAGTGCTGCCTGCTTGGTGGCTGCCGCCACGGCTAAACCGATCTGGTCCATGGCCTCGTCCAAGCGATCGCCCGCTTGACCTTGCAGGTACAGAATCTGGGGAATGTCCGACAAGCCCGCCACCTTGGCCTTCAAGGTTTGCAGCGGCTGCAGCACCTTGTTGCTCAGCTCAGGCGATGCTTGGGCCTGGTTCAGCGCCTTCTGGATCTCGTCGATCTTGCTGTCAATCGACAGCAAGGCCTTCTCCCGCTTTTCGCCGGCCAGTGCGTCGTTGACGGACTGAACCGTTGCGATCAGAGGCTCGATGCGGTTGATCTGGCTGTAGGGGCTGGGGTTGTCACGCAGGGCGTCCAATTCCTTCAGCGCAGATTGGGCCTTGGCGTCTTTGACCAGGGCTTCCCGGTTGGCGTCAAACACCTGCAAAGCGTCCAGCATCTTCCGCCAGGTGGGCAGTTGCTGCTTGTAGAAGGCCGTCACGTCGGCCTTGTCATCGCCCGCATCCAGCCAGTCGTCCTTGTCACGGTTCAGCGCCTCCACGTATTCGAATGCATCACGGATGCTTTGCTGTTTGCTGATTCGGGCGAGCAAGGCGTCGATGGTGGCTTTGCCGGGGTAGTGCTTCTGGCTCGCCAGGGTGACAAAACTGTTCAGATCTTGCGACCACTTATTCAACTCGGCACGCCAGTCTTCAACCAGCCCGTCCTGATCCTCACGGGGCAACCGGGCAAACAGGTCTTTGTGCAGGTCCCGCGCACGCTTGAGGCTGCCTGCGTCGGACAGCTTGCGTTTAATGATGGACACCTGCTTGAAGCGAGCGGCCTTGGTCAACGCGTCGATGGCACTGGTGGGGTCCAGGTCAGAGCCCTCCAGCGTCAGCGTGATCTCGCTCGCCATGAACAGACGGGCAATGATCAGCACCGTTTCCCATTCGGGCTTCCAGCCGTAGGGAATGGCGCTGTAGCGGTCCACCACGTCTGACAGCAGCACCCGCTTCTCTTTGGCCACCAGGTTCAGGTGCTCACGGACGTCGGCAATGGCTTGCGGGTTGCCTTCGTCGCCCCCCAGGGCCAGGGTGCGCTGAGCCAAGTCGTCAGCTGAAAGCACGGCCCGGATCTCGGAGATCGGGTCTGCCTGACGCACCTTCAGCAGCTGGAGCTTAAGGTAGGTGTTGGTGACCAGGTAGTTCACCAGCTCGTCCAGCAGCGTGGAAGGGCTGGATGCCTTGCTGTTGAACTTCTGCCCCTTAGCGTAGAACGTGCCGTTGGTCATCAGCTCGCCGATCTGGGTGACCAGGCGAGAGCGCCGTTCGCGGTTCTCGTCCTTGCGGTCGGCCATGATCTTCTTGAGTGACGGCGTGGCGGTGGCCGCCTTGGGGCTGTCCACGTACTTCTCGATCTGGAGATACAGGGACAGCTCAACGTCCAGTCGGCCGCCTTCGTCCAGACGGATCAGGCCGCGCCCGTCGCCCTCGGCGCTGCGCAGCACGCAGTTGGCGTCGTTGCTCAGGCGTTCGTAGTCGTCGCCCAGGGGGGTGATGACCTCAATGGTGAGCTGATGGTTGGCTTGCTTGTAGGGAATGCCGTCCAGCAGGCGGTTGAACTCGTAGTCGGCCTTCGTATCGCGGTGACGAACCTTGGTCTGCCCAGACAGGATTTCGTCGAACACGAGATCGCTGAGCAGGCGCACCTTCTCGGACGCAGCCACATCGACGTGACCGATCTCGCGGGCCACGTCGCGCTCTTCGTTGGTCAGGAAGAACCACTGATCGCCGTTGCGGCTGACGAGTTTTTGCGATTCCAGACGCTCCAGGCTTTGCTGGATGCGGCGCTTGAGGGCCAGCTTGTCCTCGTCAATGCGTTCCAGACAGAGGGTGGCCAGGTTGTCCACCGTGGGCTTGATCACCTCGGACACATACCGGATCAGGAACAAGGCCTTGAGCAGTTGCTGGTCATGTGGCAGCTCCAGCGCACTGTTTTCCTGCGCCTGGTCGATGGCCCGCTTGACCGAGGTGTCCAGGAAGCTTTCGATGGAGGGGTAGAAGTTGTAGAGCGGTACCAGGGCATCGATACCGCGGTCTGAGCAGGTGCGTGTGGCCGACTGGAAGGCGTCAAGCAGCGAGCGCTCACCGCGGGAGAGGTGCTTGCCGGTGGCGCCCACCCTGCGAATGGACTCGAAGATCTTTTGCAGCAGGGTGAACTGGTACGGGGCGAACGGGTAGTAGGCAACGAACTCGGCGGCGTCTCGGTAGCCACGCAGGTTCACCGTCGTGCCGATAAAGGAGAGCTGGTTGTTGATGATGTCGCCCTGCTTTTCGTACACCGTGCGCAGGGTCTGGTGGGCGACTTCCGTCTTGGACAGCAGGCGCTCGCCAATCACCTCGTCGGTGTTGGAACTGGCCAGAGACAAGCGGGTGTGGAAGCGCCCTTGAATCTTGGAGAAGTCCTGGCTTTTGGCCTTGTTGGCGTCGCCAAGGGCGGCATCGATGTCTTCCTGGCTGGTGACGATCACCCAGGCACGGCCCTGACACAGCGTGCCCAGCTGCTCGGTGATGGTCTGCAAGGTCAGCATCAGCTGGGTGTTTGCACCGATGAACTGACCGACTTCGTCCACCAGGAAAATGACGCGGTGGCCTGCGGGCTTGGTGTCGAGGTACTCGCTCAACAGCTTGGCGAAGTTCTCGATGTTGATCTTGTAGCTGTCGCGTGCGTTGTCAAACCATGCAGCGGCTGACTCATGGCTCATGGACAGGGCGGCAGCGAGGGATGCCACCACTTCGTCACGCATGAAGTCCACGGCATCGCGCTCTTCCCGCCAGGTGGAGCCCTTCTTCTCGAAGAAGACCTTCTGGAAGGTTTCGTAGGCACCCTTGGAGACGAGGTAGCGCTCCATCTCGGCCACATGCGGCGCGTCGCCAGAAAAGCCCAGCTTCTCGTTGAACACGCGCAGGAACACTTGCAGGATGACGTCGCGCTCAGACTTGCTGTCGGCCTTGGCGTCGATGTTGAACAGGATCACATCGGCGCTGCCCTTGGTGGCGCGCTGGATGTCAGCCAGCAGCATGGGGTCTTTGATCTTGTTGGTGTCAAAGAAGTCCGCAGCCAAGCGGGTTGTGCCGGTGTCCGGATCGTAGGCCTCCAGGTTTTCCAGCAGGTACGACAGGATCTTGATGAAGTGCGACTTACCCGAGCCGAAGAAGCCCGAGACCCAGACACCCATGCGGGCGGCCAGCACAGGATCTTTGGGGTTGTCGGCGGCTGCTAGGTAGGCGTCAAAGAACTTGCGGAAGTATTCGGTCAACTGCTTGGTGACCACGTACTCGTCGAGCTCCTGCCAAATGCTGGCGGCGTCCCGCTGGTCCGCCTTGATCACGCCGTTGATAGGCCGATCGATCGACTTGGTGAACAGTTCTCTGATTTTCAACATGCTGCTTATCCCTGATACAACTTATTCGACGAGGCGGAAGGCTCGGTAGTAGTGGTCATCGGCCATCTTGCTGAAGAGGTTCAGCGAGTAGCCGTCGTACCGCCCTGGGTAGAACATCAACAAGGGTGTGTTGCCCATGACTGGATGCAAGGCCGAGAGCAAGGTGTTGGTGCGCAACATGGGGTACGCCGCCCCCACACCGGTGAGGATGATCATGTCGATGTCATCCATGTTCACCTGCTGCGCGATGCGCTGAGCCAGCTTGTCTTCCTTGAGCACAGATCGCAGGGGGGCCTGGACAGCGTCGTTACCCTTGTCCACTTGCATCTGGATGACCTTGTCCAGCAGGCCACGCTCTTCAAGCAACTCCATGATCAGCTTGAACAGGTCGACCTTGTGCGCCCGCATGGGTGGCACACGCTTGCCCAGGGCGGGCAGGATGGTGTCGTCCACGAAGGCGCGAACATCCAGCTCGCGCTCGGGCGGGTAGTCAAAGATCCAGAAACCGATTTCGTTGCCAAGGCCTTGGTTCTGAAGGAACTCGTCGGAGGTGATTCGGCTCAGGATGAGGTTCAGGCGCTCTTCCAGCGTACGGCTCATGAGCGCAGCTCCAGAATGGCAATCAAGGCGTCTTCTCCGTTTTGTTTGAGCAGCGAACGCACCTCCGGGTGGAGGCTGGGCGTGCGCAGCTTGAGTGTTCGATTGGATTCGATGTACTTGGCATCAACCAACATGCCGACGATGACCTGAAACAGCTTGGCGCGGGTGGAGGCCGTCCAGGCTTCGACTGCAGGTTCGCGGGCGGCACATTCGGCCAGGAAGGTGTCCCACTCGCGGCGCACCAAGGCGTCGTCCATGCGGCGCACATGTGCAGCGAGCACGGAGCGCATGAAGTCGGCAATGAGTGCGCTGTGCTTGATGCACCCGGCCAGCATCATTTGAGCGGCGGCTTCTTGGGAGCCTTTGGCGACCACCGCCAGTGCGGAGGCAGGCAACAGCTCCAGCCTGGCGCGAATCAGGTTGGCCTTGCGGCTTGCTGTGGCGGGTGCCTTCTTCTGCAGGAGGTTGTTCAGGCCGATGGCCTGCACCCATTGCTCGTGCGTGGGGCTCGACTGCATCAGGGCAGCCACTCTCCGCGCATCAGGCAGCATCAAGCCGCCAGCAGTGATGGTGGCGCTGTAGCGGGTTACCGAAGCGATCATTCGTTCACTCCGGGTGTGCCTGCTTGGCTGGGTTTGGTCTTGCCGCGCGCCACCTCAAACGCGTGGAACTCTTCTGCGATGTCATCGGGCAGCAGCAGCTCCAACATTTGCTCTCGAGACAGGTCGCAATTCATCTGTGCCCAAAGTTTGATCTTCAGCTTGGCGCTGGGTGGCTTTTCACCTCGGACCACACTGCCCAGGTAGACGTGACTGACGCCCATGTCAGCAGCCAACTCGCGCAGGCTGATCTCCCTCGCCTTGGTCAGCGACAGGATCTGGTCTGCCCAATCAGCTCTTTGCATGTCAACGTCTCCGCACAGACTGATTTCTCAAGAACGCTCATCCCGAAGGTGGCGATGGTTGTGCCGTGAGACACCGCTTCAGGCTGGTAACTCATGGATACCATTCTAGGGCACCAACTTGAGCGTGCTGGGTGGTGTTGTCGATGCAACACCCTGTTTGGTGATCGATGTCCGTTAAAAATATTGAGCCAATTTGGCTGAGTGGTTTCGCCGCTATCGACATGCTGCATTTGGGGCCATGTCAGTCATGCATTCTTGCCACCTCACCAAACGGGAATCCCGGTGTCTCCAGCCCACCTGGCATCACAACCCACAACACGGGCGAAGCCGGCGGATTTTGAGGAAACGTGCCGTACCCGTCGGTAAAGTAAATGCACAGTGGATAAGCGCCGCCCTGCTCTTGCTGATGGACCCAGTCGAAGAACGGGACGAATGAAGTCCCTCCCCCTCCTGCAGCGGCAGTCATGCCGGAATCCACGCTGAAAGCATGAGGCCCATACAGGTCAGCATCTGCAAAGAACAAAGTCCCACGGATCTGAGGATAGGCATCCAGAATGCCCTGAACCTCGGCCATGAAGGCTTCGAGCTCCTCCACGCCGATCGATGCGCTGGTGTCGATGCAGATGGCCACTTCCACCGACTCACCGACCACATCTTCCAAATACAGCTTTCGGTGAATGAAACGCCGATCGAAGCCCCCAAAGTCGTAGGGCGTGGCCACCATGAACTGCCACAGAAGCTCTCGCCAACCCAGCTGTGCGCTGGTCGCGCTTTCGAACTCCCGGACGCCATCAAGACCATTCCGACCAAACCCCCGGTTGATGCGCCGTGCCACGGCACCCGCCTGTTGCAAGGCAGCACGCCAATGTCGCTCCAGTTGTTGTGCCGTTGACTGCTCCAGGCAGCCATCACCAGATCCGCGCGTACTGCCTTGCGCACCCTCTCCTTCCCCGTCGGACAGTTCGGGCATGAGGTCCAGCAGCGTGATATTGGGAACCTTGCATTTGCCTGCTGCAAACTGCTCGTAGATCTCTTCCACGCTCAGGTGTGCCAGTTTGGGAACCTCCACGCCGCCCTCGGGCAGCCCGTATGCGGTGTCGCTGCGGATCATCCCGTTGACGACAATGTCTGCTGCGATGTTCCACAACCTCGGTTCACGCTCTCGGCGACGGTACACATGCTGAAGGGCCGCGTGTAGCAGTTCGTGGGCGACCAGGCCGAAGAGTTGATTGGGACCCTGCTTGTCTACAAATTCCGGGTTGAACCACAACACACGGCCATCCGTGGCGGCTGTGTCGATGCCATCGGTCACCCGAAACTCGGCGAACAGGGCCAAGGTGCCAAAAAATGGATGGTCGCCCCGGATGCGCATCAGCGCAGCCTGCAACCGTTTGGGAATTTCTGGGGTCACGATCGAGCCTCGGTTCGGCTTCATTCGCTGAAGATCAGGTCACGCATGTTGCGAGCGAAGTCTTTCAATTCGGCATGGCTGCTGATGAGCCGGGCTAGATCGCCGAAACTGCCTTTTTCGCGCAGCGCCCGGAACAGATCGGTGGCAAAAAACTGCACCCATTCGGCACCGGCCTTCTTGGCCAGCCAACTTAGCGCGTGTACCCCTTTTTCTGCGGTGTCAGCACGCACGATCAGGCCCAGCACGGTGGCATATCGGGCAGACGCCTCTTTCGGGAACGTGGCCGAACCGTTGCCTGCAAGAATCGACTCCAGATCAGGCAAGTCCTGGTAAATGGCACAGAACGCTTCCAGTTCACCGGCTGCACCAGGGCCGATGGCGGGCTCGACGGACAACTGGGAGCCCAACAACTGGTGGGCCATGACCCATGAACGAGGCGATGGCCACGCCGGCCGTTGCGAATCCATCTGGTGCAGCAAGGTGGGCCTGAAAGCCAGGAACGCCAGGATCTGCTCACTCAGCCCCACCCGCAGTCCCCATGCCTTGAAACTGTCAAAGTCTGGCAGCAGGTCAAGGTGGATGAATCGGTTGGCCAGCGCAGAGGGCATCTCGAACACTGCTGCGCGATCCGATTTGCGGTTGCCTGCCGCCCAGATGAACCAGCCGTCTGGCACACGGTAATTGCCCACCTGCCTGTCCAATATCAATTGCTGGGCGATTCCCTGCATGGCAGGGGGCGCCATGTTGATCTCATCCAGAAACAGCACGCCCTTGCCATCAGTGGGCAAGAACTCGGGCGGAAACCAGCGAGAGACACCGTGTTCTGCCACAGGCAGCCCGCGCAAGTCGGTGGGAGCCAACTGGCTTAGGCGCAAATCCACCAGTTGCAAGCCATGCGTGTTGGCGACATCAGCCACGATACTGGACTTGCCGATGCCGGGTGGCCCCCACAGCATCAGACTGAGTTGCAGTTGGCGTTCGACCAGCTGGGAGAGGTAGGGGAAGAGCTCTTGTGGGGTCATTGTGCGGTTATCGCGTTTGCAAGAATGCTGCTCTGGCGAGAAGACGTGACGCGGATCGGTGAACCGCCCTGATCAATCATCGCAATTGCACGGCCACCGAGTCTTCTTAAACGCTATTCATTTCATTGATTGATGAGCGGCTGATCACAGCTGCACGAGCCACATCAGGGTCAGTGTCTTGTCGTAAGAGCTTCAGAATGCCTTCTGTTGCCGATGGGTGCAACGCAACGCCTAATCGCGTCAGCCAGTCTTTGGAGCGTGATGCTTTGGTCAGTGCCTTGTTGTCATCATCAGGAGAAACAAGCCCGAGTAGATCCAGGGCTCTCACAAGGTCCACAGGGCGGACTGCTCTCCTGGGTGCCGCGGCTGTACCCTTACGGACGTCAAGTTCTCGCTGAATTGCTCGTTGCAAACGCGCAAGCCACCAATTCAAGAAGCGATCGCGAAGTTCCGTAGGCGATGACCGATTCCACAGACATGAAGCCCTAACCTCTAGGCAGGCATCTTCTGCGAGAGCGCTCAGCACTTTTAGTGGTGCGTAAGGATTCCCACCGACAGTTCGACGGACCGATGCATCGGGATGCCGGGCCAACGCCTCCAACGCCTCCAACGCCTCCAGCGACGATACTGGCGTATAGGTGTTCGCAGCGACGGATTGACGGACCCACCAATCCTTGAGCAGAGCCTCCCGAACAGCAAGAGGTGTGGAAGGGTTCAGCGCAACGGATTCACGGATATTCCGATCTGGCTTCTTTGCCAACGCCTCCAGCAACGATGCGGGCGTGGAGGGGTTCCGAGCAACGAGATGACGGAGGCTACTGCTCTTATCCTTGGCCAGTGCCTCTAACAAAATCACCGGCGTCGAAGGATTCTTTGCGACGGATTCACGGACGCACAGATCTGAATCCTTGGCCAATGCATTCAGAACCTGAACCGGTGCGGAAGGGTTTCCGGCTATTGCCTTGCGCACATCTCTTTCCTTGGATTTTGACTTTACTTCCAGTATTTCGCTAGGTGCTGCCTTGTTTTCAAGCAATGCCAGCAGTTGCTTGCCACGCAACTTCAAGAGCCTTTGCTTCGTGGGCTCCATTTCCTCGGGCGGAAATGCTGGATGGCCCATGGCGGCAAGCACAACGTTTGGATCTGCATCATTGGCCAATTTGCGCAACACCTGCACTGGACATGTAGGCTCCTCCGCTGCCCACATCCTCACATACGAAGAAACAGTTCCGCGCTCCTGCTCATACGCCACTGCAGCTTCAATTTGCAATGCAGCCAAGTCTGAGTCCAAGCTTCTGTTCAACGACGGAAAATTTGCGAATGGCAATACTATTTGTTGAGTCTTCGCAAGGACTGCTGTCATCCATGAAATCTGACCAACCGTGAGTTGGTCGGACCAAACGTCATCGACAAAAAAGCTCGCCAGGCCGTTGAACAGTGGTCGTAACTCCTTGCTTGGAATGCGCCCGATAACCTCCTCAGTTGCTCGACTGAGATCTAGTACCACCTCAGTCTGCGCAAGGTCACGGGAATCTTCTCCGCTTTCCTTGCGAACAGCGGACCGGGCGAGTTTTGCCACCATTGGGTGTGCATCCGAACTCAGTTTTTTCAGTATGTTCGGAGGCGTTCCGGGATTGCGTGCCACTGCAGCACGAACAAGCCAGTCGGTAGAACCCGCCACTTTCACGATGCGACTGGGCTCCACGAATGGCCCCGAGCACAATGCCATCACAGGGGCAATGGCCCGCTTAGATAGCACTGCTTTATTGGGATCTTTTCCGAAGTAACTCAACACCGATCCAGCCTCGACCGCCTTCACCACTTCGGGTCTGGCTTTGGCCAGCTCGTCTCGGTACCATGGGCTGGCCGTCGCAGGCATGGAGACCAACTTGTCAGCGGTCATCTGCGCGCTTTCGGAACTCAGATTCGGATGACCCAGCAACACATCCAATTCCTGTTCCAACCCCGCCGATTGAGCCATCTCATCCAGCACTTTGAAATCCAGTTCTGGATTGCTAATCAAGGCCAAGCGAACATCCTTGTTAGCGTCCTGCCACAAGGTGCGGCATAGGTCCGCACTTCGGTGAGCATGAGCAGCAAGCGCTTCGCGCACGCTTACAGCTTTGTGTGACGTCAGTTTCGTCAATGCTGACAACGGTGTTTGAAGATTGTGAACAGCCGCAATCACGACCTCTGTGATACGGTCTGATGCGAGCTTCACCAGAACTTCAGGTGCCGTTGCAAGATTGCTCGCCACTGCAGCGCGAACATAGTTGTCTTCGTCTTTACTTAGCGCTACCAATAGCGGCTGGGACGCTAAATCATTTTTGCCTACTCGCACTCGTAGCCAGGGAGCTGAATCATTGGCCAACGCCTCCAGAATTGCCACTCGGATAGCGATGGGCGTAGATGGGTTTTCAACAATGGATAAATGGATCCCTGGGTCTGATTCGTTGGCGAATGCCTCAAGCACAGACTCTGGAACGGAGGAATTCCGAGCGACGGATTGACGGACCCGCTCATCTTTGTCTTTGGTCAAGGTCAACAACACCGACACAGGCGCTGAAGGATTCTCAGCGACCGATTGACGGACCCGCTCATCTTTGTCTTTGGTCAAGGTCAACAACACCGACACAGGCGCTGAAGGATTCTCAGCGACCGATTTACGTACTCGAGCATCGTTTTCATTGGCCAATGCCTCCAGCAGAGCCTCGCGAACAGCCTTGGAGGTGGATGGGTTGATCGCAACAGATTGACGGATCGTCAAATCTGCATCGTTGGCCATGCCCTCCAGCACCGATACGGGCGAAGATGGGTTCTCGGCAACAGCATGCCGGACAACGCTGTTCTTATCTTTGGCCAATGCCTCCAACAACGCTGCGGGTGTCGACGTGGTTTTGGCGGCGGATCTGCGGATCCATGGGTCTGAATCCTTGGCTAGCTCCTCCAGCAACGCCTCCCGAATGGCGATGGGCGTGGAAGGGTTCTCTGCGACGGATTTTCGGTAGTCGACTTCTTTATCTTTGGCCAACTCCTCAAGCATCGCTATAGGTGTGGCGGGATTTTTGGCGAGTGATCGACGGACACTTGGATCCGAATCCTTGGCAAATGTCTGCAGCGCCGCCACCGGTGTTTTGGGGTCGCCTGCAACCGCATACCAGTAACGATACCCAGGGAGTGCCTGGCGGACTGCTTCCAGCGTCCAACTGGTATCCATCAGCATGCGCACAATCGCGGCCGGAGAAAGCGCATGTGCGTTAGTCGCCTTCTTAACTCTGAATGTCAATGGCAAAGCAGGCCACTGTGCAAGACCAATATCTCCTGATGACCAGGATTCCTCTAATTCATATGGCCCCATGGACCCGAGTCGCTCTCTGACTGCCAGCTCAAATGCCTTTTCAGGATCTTGATCCTGTAATGAGTCGGATTGAGTCTGTAAAGACTCACGCACCGCTGCATGCTTACTTTCACGCAACTTGATCAAAGCCTGCGCAGGGACCTTTGCATTCATCGCCACCGCCAATTGCACCTTGGCTTGTGGATGTCCTGCAGCCCACGTCAGAAGCGAGGCTGGACAGTCTGCTTGTTTAAGCAAACGAACTAGCAGGGCTTCCGGCATATCTTCCATGAGCGCTGGGTTCACCATCAGGAGCAAGTCCAGCGCCGGGTTGGTCAAGAACTCCTGGGGGAACTGCTGTGCCAGCCGAATGAGAACTTCAGGAGCGGCATTCGGATGGCTCGCCACGCCTTTGCGAGTCGATTCGTCGCTGCTATGGGAGAGCTTTTCGAGCAACTCAGCACTAGACCGGGGATGTTTGGCGAGTCTTCGGTTGGTGGTGTCATCGGGGCCTAGCAAAATCATCAGGCTTTCCGGAGTGGCCTCAGGATCTTGTAACGGTTTTTTAGGTTTGGTGGCGGGTGCCTTTGCGGCGTTGGCCTTGGTGGCTTGTTGGCCTGCCTGATTGGCAGAAGCGCCCGATATAAGACTCATTTCATCGCTTGCAGTAGGGGCACCATCTCTCCCCACGTAGCCTTTGCCAGTTTTTTCGGTAACGAGCTTTTCCACATGCTTGCTGGCAACAGAAGCGTCGGCAAAAACCTTTTCCTGGGTTTGCCCATGGGTCCCGGTCTTGCCATACCGAACCGTCACCATGCTGCCTGCTTGGGTGATTTCCCAGAACTTGGAGGACTTGTCGTCTTTGAATTCAAAGGTTCTTGTGGTCATGTTGCTGTTACTTCCTGCCGATGACTTTGTCATTTTGGTGAGATGGATCGATTAACCGGCGAGGTTCAGCAGGCCAGCAAGCTCTTCTTCCGTCATCACGATGACGCCCAGTTTTCTAGCTTTGATGGCCTTGCTGCTGGTAGATGCGACGTCAGCAAGGATCAAGTAGCTGAGGTCTTTGGTGACGTCGTCTAACAGCTCGTAGCCCGCGGCCTGAAGCAGTTCCTTGTAATCCGCTTTCTTTTTGCCGCTGGGGAGTTTTCCGCTGATGCACACGGTCTTACGCTTCGACAACTCGGTCTCATCCGATCCGTGCAGGTCTTCTTGCTGCGGCAATATTTCCACGCCGTTGGCCAGCATCTTGTCAATCACCGGTGCCATGGCGTCAATGCCTTCATGGATGGGAGCGGCGATGTTGGGCGCTCCGGCCAACTCGGCCACCCGCGCATCGCGCAATTTGCCACTGCGCCAGTCGTCCAACGTATCCAGTTCGCCTTTGGCGGAGCGGATCATTATTTCGGCTCGCCGCTTGCCCAGGTGTTCGAGCCCAAGAGAGCCTAGAAACTGGCTGAGCGTGAGAACCCGTTTGGTCTCGATGGCTTCCAGAATGCTGGCGGCGCGCTTTTCTCCGAGTTTCAAGTCACGTTCGGCATGGGTGACCAGTTTTGCCAATTCGTTGAACCTATTCTTCAGGGTGTAGAGGTCTGCAGCATCCTCGATTTGCAACTGGTCGAGCATGGATTCCAGCACCACGTCCCCAATGCCAAGAATATCCAGGCTGCTAATCCATCGGTTGATCTTGCCGCTGGATTTCTTGGGACATGCGGCATTGCTGCACTCCAGAATCACCCCCTCGTCGCCCCCCGTGTTGATGCGACGTCCCACCGCACCGCCACAGAATGGGCACACTTGCGGTGCGAGGATCGGTTCACGGTTTTCCGGACGGTGCGTGACGCGTACCACCTTCGGGATGATGTCGTTCGCCTTGATGACCCACACCGAGTCGCCCACAGCCAGGTCCAGTCGGGTGATTTCATCGAAATTGACCAGTGATACGCTGCTGACTGTGGTGCCACCAATGTCCACTGGGCGCAGTTGGCCGGTCGGCACGATGGCACCAGTATGCCCACCGCTGATGGTCACGCTGGCGAGCTCGGTTTCGGCACCGGATGAGTCGAACTTCCAGGCCACCTGCCCTTTGGGCCGTCCGCTGGTCACGCCCATGCGTTCCTGCAGAGCCAGGTCGTTTACCTTCAACACCACACCGTCGATCCAGAACGGCAGCGTGTCGCGCTGTGCTGCGATTTCGCCGAAATAGCCGACAGCCTCTTCAGCGGTAGCGCACAAGCTCTGGGGCATCAGGTTGAAACCCAGGTCAGACAGGCGTTGGGCTTTTTCGGCTTCGGTGGCAAAGCGGTAGGACTGGCCCTGCACGGTTTCGTTAATGTCGAATGCAAAGGCGGTCAGGCAGTCGCTCTGGTGCCCATTTCTACGGCCCATGATGCCGTTGCCGGCATTGCGTGGGTTCTTGCTTCGGCTGGGGTCAATGGCGCTCCAGTCAGCCACGGTGAGAATGACTTCAAAGCGCACTGCCCCTGTGAACCCCTGCCCTCCCACGCCAGCCCAGGCGGGCAAACCCTTGAAGCGCGTGGCATTGGCGGTGATGTCTTCACCGATGGTGCCGTCGCCTCGCGAGATGGCCTGCACCAGACGCCCCTGTTGGTAGTACGCAGCGGCACTCGCCCCGTCGCCCTTGAGACTGGCATGGATGACACTACCCTCGCCTTTTTGTGCCCATGCCATGAACTCTGTCACCGAGTTCACCTTGCTCTGACTGCCCATGGGTATGGAATGCCGGGCTTTGGTAAGCATCGTGTCAGCAGGCACGGGCGAGCCGACAAGAGCCAAGACAGGATCGTCAGGCTCGATATGGCGGAGCTGGTCTTCTAGTGCGTCGTATTCCGCATCGCTCAGGATGGGCTCGCCGCTAAAGTAGTAGGCGTGCTTTGCTTTGAGGATGAGCCTGCGAAGCTCGTTGATGTCTTGGTGTGTGTTTGTCATGAATCGATACGGGCGGGGCAACAAGGCCAAAGCAACAGCCCCACTGAACCGTGATTGCCCCTGTCGATGGTCAGATTCTTTGCGGTCAGGTCTTCCTTACACCTCAAGAGCATGGACGTAGCAGTCGAGGAGGGGCCGAGCATCGTCAACTGCAACTCCAATCAAATGAAAATCCGTTGTCTTTGCTGTAAAAAACCTGCGCATTTCCACCTTCACCCCACTCTCGCATGCCAATGTTTTCGAAGCAGATGAAAGATGCATCCTTGTCGGCAGCTCGGTATTGAATTTCTTGGAAAGTGCCCAAAAAGCTGGGGTAGGTTTGATCACCAACGTGTTCGATCCAGGCCTTGAATGCACTGCAAGTATTTGTCAGCAAGCGAACAATTGCATCATCACTGGGGGTTCCGTTTTTCTCCAGCTTGTTCCGCAGTTTTTCCAAGCTGACGATTGCATTCCTTTGATCTGCCGTGATGTTGCAATACACACGCCCGTCATCGAAGTCTGTAATTTGCATGCATGCGACCACATCATCGCCGTATGTTTCGTCGTATTCGTTAGCCAATCGATCCCACTCATCGCTATTAGCCTCAGCCAATTCATCGGCACTGGCGTGGCCTAGCTTGACTGCCGCAGCCGTGATGTACTGGTTTTTGCTAGGCTTCGGTCCTGAATGAAAATCCCTTAGCCAGTCCGCCGCCTCAGGCAGCAGTACGTCGATGGCTTCATCATGTTGAATGACGGGTGTCATCAAGGCAACATCCGCATCTGACGTAGGGACCACTCGTATGAGTGAGTTGCCATACCCCCCATCTGATTGAGTCAGCCAGACTTGCACGAGACCATCGACTCCTTCGATGAATAGGGGAAACTGGGCAGAATTGAGCTGGCAAAGGGGAACCATCGGGTTGCCATCTTCGTCGGAAGGCCAAGGATGGGCCGCGCTAGTGAAAACCGGCCCAAGAAGCACACTCCCAAGTCGATTGACTTCATGAGAGGCGCATTCCTTCCAAAGGAGTGGAAACCCTGTGCGCGCCGATTGAACACTTGAGCGTAGGTGCCCTAAATCGTCTTCTGGAATCGCTAATTTGCTACCAGCAGTTGCGTCCAAAAGGTCGTCCACTGCAGCCACCAATTTCGTGGCAGCTTGGGTTGCCACGTCACTCAACAGTGCATCCATCTTGTTACTCCCTTTGTGTTGTGCCATTCCACAGCGCAATAGCATTGATGCAGCAGATCGATTTCGGCCCCACCTACTGCGTGAACTGGTGGATGCGGGGCTTTAGGTGGTTGTCGACGCCCTCCGGGGCCAACATCACTTGGCATACAACTCGTCCCGATCAAGCCTTGGGCGGACGTAAACGGATCCGAGGGCAGGGTCATCTTCGATGTCCTTCGCCGCGGTGAGCGTACCGAAGTTAAATGGGTCTTGTGCCAACCCACAAGCCACCGATATGCGGTGATAGCTGCCGGCGGAAAACAAGTGCTCAGCGACCTTGTTGTGCCGGGGAATGTCGAGCATGTTGACGCGCTGGGCAACCTTGCCTACTCCCCTGTCGACGGGTCGCCGGTACTGGTTCAGCGCGCCCCCCCCGCCCGACATGAAAACTCGCAGGCCATTCGTCCAAGAGAGTGACAGCCTGTAGCGCGTTGATTTTGTTTTTGCCACAACCCCCCTGACGACTTTCTCGACTTCTTGTTCAAGCAATCGGTCTCTGACCTGAACGCTTTCGCGTGACATCCCAGTCTCCTGCGCGAATGCACTCTCATCCATCGCACATGCGATGGGGTCCACCTGTTCTGTTGCTCGCCCATTTGCGCTCACCAAGCGGTTCTGAAGCAGCATGTGCACGCCCAATGGCTTGACATCTGGTGCCCAAATCGCGAACCTGTCCTCCCCGTCTCGCTGGATCACTGAAAAGGTGACCACATCCAGCGAGCCGCCACCGACATCCACCAGGCAGTGAAGTCCATCTGCTCGTTGCGAAGATTGGACATAACCGGCCACTTGGGCCAGGAATTCGGGAATCAGTCCTGGCTCATCCACCAACGATTCGGGTTGGTTTGCCATCCAAGACAAAACCTGAGGGCTGTCGGAGTCAAGGCACCCTGGGACATGATCTTGCAAGCTGAGTTGCCATGCCAGATTTACCAATCGCAGATAGGCGCTCTTCAGTTGTTCATCTTCCAGACCGTTGCTTGGTGTTCCGAGGTTGACCATCCAGTTGATCTGCCGGTGACGCAACAGATCCCCATGCTCTTTGTATGTCCATGCGCGAACATATCGCAGCACCAATGCCAGGAAAACCGCAGCCTCGCAGATGCTGGGTCGCGACACGGCAGGCATCAAGAATGGGTGCTTGAGATTGACCAGTACCGTGTCACGTGTGGCGCTTGGATGTTGCCCCAAGACCGCACGGCTGGCATCCACAACGGAATACTCGGTCGGTAGGGTCAACGCGTCTTCAGCGCTGTGAACGCCATCCCATCTGACGGGGAAGATGGCATCCATCAGCCCTACCGCCGCTTTGGTGTATGAGGTGCCGAAGTCAATGCCGATGAAGACATCCGTGGCATGTTGCTCCGAACGCGCGTCACCCACAGTCAGGTGCTTGCCCGTGTTGACCCAGTCTGGGGCTTCGATGTACAGCCCTTGCCTAGTCAATGCCTTGGGTTTGATGGATCGAAATGAAACTGGAACAGTCGGTTCCGCTGTGGGTACTTTTGCAGCCGCGTTCTTAGGCGGCGTCGACCTGCGGGCAAGAGGCTCGGACTGTCCTGCAGATTGGCTTTTTGAGTGATGCCTCGTTTGCGGTGGTTTGTCCTTTGGTGCAGCCTGACGAGGGTGAACTGTGGGCCTCCCACCGTGATGCTTGCTGACGATAGGTTGACTGGTCGTAGAGGATGCAGATCTTGGACCCCGAGAGACCTGCTGTGGCGTGCCCTGCCTGCTCCGCTGCGATCCCGCTGCAGGCGGTCGAGGCACTCCATCGTTGCTCGTAGCGTTTCGTGGCGCCAGTTCATCCTTAATGACTTTCAGTTGATCTCGCCAGTCTTTCATCGCTTGCCTCCCAACACGCGAATCACACCAAAACAAACAGGAGAGTCATCTGGATTAAGGCGCTCTCTTTGTCGAACACGTTCTCGCTTGAGTTCGATGCGTGCACATAGCTTGTCAATTCGCCCTTGTGTGGCCTTGACGAGGCCATGACGTCCAAGCATGCGGTGCATGGTCATGACACTTTCCAACTTGCCCAGTTGCTGGCTCAAGTGCTGCTCCAGCCCATGGAGCTGAAACATCATGCGGTCTGCGTTCTCGTCTTGTTTGCGCTTAAGCGCCCGCTGGTATGCACCTTGAATGTTCGAATCCAAAAGGTCATGGGCATCTGCCACCACCTTGGCAGTGAGCACGCTGCTGGCAGCTAGCCAATCGCGGCCATGCAAACGGGCAGCGTTGATCAGGGTCTCTGTTGAATCCTCATCCAACAGATCTGCGGAGCCCAATGCACAAGCGGCTTTCTGGAGCCACTCCTCTTCGTTTACCCCTGAGAACGACCACTTTCTGATGGAAAGTGCGTAGTCACCTGGTTTCAAGGTTGGCACATGCTCGGCATCAAGCTCGACGCTCACCAGCCCGTGATGAGTGTGGCGTTTGCTGCGCTCACCGACAAAGCGCACCAACGGATGGAATTGGTGGATGGCTTCCCAGCCACGCTTGCCCGACACTGTAATCTTGTTGATGAATCGACATTGGCGAGGCAAACCATTTCCCAGGGTAGACAGTCCTGTCTGCCCAGTTCTTCGGCAGTACTCATCGAAGTCGGCAGCGACAGCTGACGGCAGTTGAATGGAGTATTCGTACTCGTCGCCGCTTTGAACGAATTGATGCCCTTGCGCGTGTCTCATCAAGAAGTCTTTGACGTAGATGATCAAGTCATCCTCTGTCACCCGACGTGAGACCTCCTGTGCCGCTTTGATGCGCTCCAAAACCAACCCGCCGTGAGCCATCATCTGTGCTGCGTTTTTCTCTAACCGCTCTTGCTCTATGCGAACGTTTTCGAGAGACTGCCGCGCGGCTTCAATGGCTCGCTCTTCTTCCTCCGGTGTCAAACGTCGTGTGAGCAGCGTCGATTCAAGGTTCTGGATCACCTCGCCGATGATGGGCTCGGGTTCGCCCAAGGCCTGCTCAAAGATCTTGAGTCTCGCCAGCAACCTGCTGAAGATGCGCTCGTCGATCGTGTCGGCGTACATCAAATTCCAAATGTGAATGATGTCCGCTTGCTGCCCAAGACGGTCAATGCGACCGATACGCTGTTCAACCCGCATGGGGTTCCATGGGAGGTCGTAATTGATCAGCAGTTTGCTGAACTGCAAGTCGACGCCTTCAGACGCGACCTCTGTCGATACCAGCACCCTGAGATCTGGCTGATCACGAAACTGATTGATCAGATCCTGTTTTGACTCCTGCATGTTGCCCCAGATCAGCAATGAGGGGATCCCAGCTGCAGTGAGCTTCTCGGTCAAGTACTTGGCGGTGACACGAAATGAAGTGAACAGGATGACCTTCTCACTTGGAGCCTCAGCAAAATAATCACGTAAGACCGTTTTCAGACGATTGAGCTTTGAATCGTTGCGCTCAAGTGCCTGCACATCAAGATTCCTTGGACGGTTGGCCTTCAAGAAGTCCTTCAGTGATCCGCTGACATCTTCGTACTCATAGTCAGCTGACTCCAACTCTTCGCTGTCTTCGACATACACACTGACCATGTCATCAAGCAGCTCAGCCTGATCACCTAACCAAGCCTTGGCAAAGGCTGCAGGGCAACTGCAAACCTGTCTCTGCGGGGTCGCCAGCAAGAAGCCGTCTGAAATGTCGTTTCGGTAGGCATAGTCACGCGTCACATCGGTAACATGCTCGTAGAACGCCCGCTCTTCAGCGGTCATTGTGACGATCTGCGCCTTCGGGTCCCGCTTTGCTCTCTTGGCTTGAACGTCACGCTTTCTGGTGCGCGTGATCACATGCCCGAGTAAGTTGACGCGCTCCAGGCTGGCAGCCAGCTCTGACCGGTAGGCTGGATCAGCGAGGTCCACATCAGTGGGCGGGACCTCTCGCAAAGCCGCGAGTTGTCTGGATTTTGCCAACATCTCATGCCCAGCCGCTTCTTGAATGAAGCTGTTGACTTCATCGGCCGTTGAGCCAATCCGCAGGGCTGCATCTCTGGCAGCAACCAGCGGCTGGTTCGCTTGAATCATGTCCGAGAAGTTCGATCGGAACTGAAAGTGATCGGGATCACAGAGGCGAAGCAGATGGAAGAGATCTTCACGAGCCGTGTTGATCGGCGTGGCGGACAACAGCACTCTCTGATGCGAAACCGCCTGAAGCATCTGCCCCAGCTTGTATGAGGCGCTGTCAGGGTTGCGCATGTAGTGCGCCTCATCAAAGATGACCAAGTCGACCAAAGGCTCTTCATCTGCGCCACTGTCTAGAAGGTCAGCGAGAAGATGCCGGGTTCCTGGCTTTTTCGAGGCTGGGGTGTTGCCAGGCTTCCAGCCTCGCGGCGGTCTCAGCGCCTGATAACTGGCAATCCAGGCCTTGGTCGGGCCGAAAGCAGTCGTGTTCTGGAGCTCACTGGTCAACGTGGCTGCGTCCACCATTTGAGACTCAATCCCAAACCGATTCAACAGTTCGTCTCGCCATTTATCCCTGAGCATGGCTGGGCAGACGATCAGCAGCCTGCGCATTTCTTCTCTTGCGCGCAACTCTGTCCAGATGATGCCGGCTTCGATCGTCTTGCCCAAACCCACTTCGTCGGCAATCAGAATGCCGCTTGCCGGCGACTCGAGCAGTGTCAGCAGGGGTTTGTATTGGTGGGCGTAGAAGTCTGTGTTGGTGACACCCATTGAGTACACCAGGTTGGCCAGACGCCCTGAGAGATGTACGTGGGTCAGGTTGCGCCGCAAGTCCTCGGCTCGGCCATATTGACCTGACTCGATTTGCTGGTAGATGTCGGTTTCAACATCTTCAGTCAACACCTCCAGCAACTCACTGGAGCAGTAATCGGTTGTCCCGTCGTGCCATCGAATCGAGTAATAGGGTGTCCCGTTCCTCGGACGCTGATTGCCAGTTGCTGTGCCAATCTTGCCCGGATTGTCCTTTCGACGTACCTGTGTCCCTTTTTCCATGCCTTCTCCCGTCTCTTATGATCTATTTTGAGGTCAGTGGCTCAGCGACGTATGTGATGTATCCCTGAGTAGACCCTCGAATAGGCGTGAGGAGTCAGTACGTTACGTCGACTTGATTTGGTTGAGGTTGTCCGGTTTTCTCATATCGAGGGCCTGCAAACAACCACATGACCAGAAGTATGGATGGCTATAGGCTCAAATATTGAGCCAGCATGATGCTCATGGGATCAAGGCACGACAGCGGCAGCGGCTGATAGACTGGGCGGATTCAAAAGTGAAGTGCAACACCTGCAACCCTGTAAGGTCCGCAGATGCAAAGCACCCCAAGACACTACCAGCAACTTCAGCCTGAAGAGCGCGTGACGTTGGCCAGTCTGGT
>Ga0075012_10001055_pt1 | contig 28756 bp, 27 predicted proteins | sample All_14_2_FD_71474 | JGI IMG/M metagenome (GOLD analysis project Ga0075012, IMG submission 71474) | Freshwater microbial communities in response to fracking from Pennsylvania, USA - Allegheny Zone_MetaG_DW_15 | ecosystem: Environmental > Aquatic > Deep subsurface > Groundwater > Drilled...
GCCCTAAACTCCCCCCGCTCACCCTGGAAGTCCCCCAATGACTGACGCTGTCGGCCCTGGCGATCTGATGCTGTGCGTGAACGCCGCCCCCAACCATGTGACCGGCGAGCCGGTGCCGCTGGTCGCCGGGGAGACCTATCGGGTGCTCGACGTCATGGGGTTTGTCTGTCCCTGCGGCCGCTCCGACGCCCTGATCGACGTTGGCGTCGGGTTCGCCTGGTGTCAGACGCGCTTTCGGCTGCTGCCCAAACCCAAGGCCCAGACCCGGACCCGCCGCGTCTCCGCGCCCCGGGAGAAGGAGACGGTGCGATGAGCGGCGGCGTCCGAAACGGCCCGCCCGCCGGGCTCATCCCGCTTTCTTAACCTTGGCGGCGGACAGTCCCGGCATGACCTCCGCGTCTTCCCTCGCCATCAACGGTCGGCCCATCGGCCCCGACCATCCGCCCTATGTGATCTGCGAGCTGTCGGGCAATCACAACGGCAGTCTGGACCGCGCCCTGACCATGATCGAGGCCGCCGCCGCCACCGGCGCCGACGCCATCAAGATCCAGACCTACACCGCCGACACCATCACCCTCGATGTCGACCGCCCGGAGTTTCGCATCCACGGCGGGCTGTGGGACGGGCGCACCCTGCATGAGCTCTACGCCGAGGCCCAGACGCCTTACGAATGGCACGGCGCCCTGTTCGCCCGCGCCGCCGAGCTTGGCGTCACCCTGTTTTCCAGCCCCTTCGACGAGACGGCGGTCGATCTCTTGAGCGGGCTGGACGCCCCGGCCTACAAGATCGCCTCCTTCGAGGCCGTCGACCTGCCGCTGATCCGCTATGCGGCGGCCAAGGGCAAAGCCCTGATCATCTCCACCGGCATGGCCAGCCTGGCCGAGATGACCGCCGCCCGCGACGCCGCCCTGGCGGCCGGGGCGCCGGGGGTGGTCATGCTGCATTGCGTCTCCAGCTATCCGGCGACCTTCGCCGACGCCAACGTCCGCACCGTCGCCGACATGGCCCGGCGGCTGGACTGTCTGACCGGCCTGTCCGACCACACGCCGGGAACCGCCGCCTCGGTGGCCGCCGTGGCGCTGGGCGCCTGCGTCATCGAAAAGCACTTCACGCTTGCCCGGTCGGACGGCGGCCCCGACGCCGCCTTCAGCCTCGAGCCGGACGAGTTCGCCGCCCTGGTCCGCGACTGCCGCGACGCCTGGACCTCGCTCGGCCGCGCCCACTACGACCTGCTGGGCTCGGAGCGGGGCAACATCCAGTTCCGCCGCTCCCTCTATGTGACGGCCGATGTCGCGGCGGGGGCTGTGCTGTCGCCGGCCAATGTCCGTTCGGTTCGCCCCGGCGCCGGCCTGCCGCCCGCTGATCTCGACAAGGTCCTCGGCCGCCCCGCCGCCCGCGCCCTCAAACGTGGCGAGCCGCTGGACTGGTCGATGGTGGGATAGCGGGGACAGGTTATCCGCACCCACCCTGCCTCCAGCAAACCAACCGGCCCTCCCCGGAGAACCTGTCCCCGTTTAGGGCAGGAGCGGTGACAGGCACGCCGGGCGCCGCCATCGCCCTATCCTTCAAGACCCTAGTCCCGGCGAGCCAGTCCCCCCTGTCGGGGACAGGTTATCCGCACCCACCCTGCCTCCAGCAAACCCGCCAGCCTCACCCGGAGAACCTGTCCCCGTTCCCCAAACCCGTCACCCCGCCAGCAATCCCAGCACCGCCTCCGCCGTCCGCGCCGCGCCCTGGCCGTCGCAGACCCCGGACGCCGCAAGACTCATCCCCAGCCGCAGCCGGTCATCGACCATCAGCCGGATGACGTCCTCCTGCAGCGCCCCGGCAAACCCCGCGGCCCCGACCTCCAGGGCCAGCACCGCCCCGGCGCCTTCCAGGGCCCGCGCCGCCTCCCGCTGGTTGTCGGCCAGGATCAGCAGCACCGTCGGCAGGCCGAGCACGCAGCGCTCCCAGCTGCTCGACCCGCCGCCGCCGACGGCGAAGTCGGCCGCCGCGGTCAGGGCGGCCATGGCCTTGGTATCGATGTGCAGGGTCACCCGCGGATAGACCAGCGCCAGGGCCGAGACCTTCGACAGGCTGGGGGCGGCGCCGCCCAGCACCACATCGATGGCCACGTCCTCGGTCACATCCAGAACCTGCTCGACCACCTGCCCGGTGATCCCGCCCAGATCGCCCAGCCCCAGGGACACCAGCAGCCGCAGCGGCGGCGGTCCGGCCAGCCGCCGCGCCAGGGTCCCGGCTCGCAACGCCGCAAATTCCGGCCGCACCGGCGCATAGCCCGGTCCCAGCAACAGCCGGGCGCTCTGCGAGATCAGGCCCTGATAGTCGCCCGCCGCCCGGGCAGGCCCTGAATCCACCACCAGATCGGCGCCCAGAGGCCGGTCGGCCAGATCATCGATCACCACCACCGGCCGCCGCCCGGCGCCCAGCCGGTGATCATCCGAATGCAGGCCATAGTGATCGAAGACCACCAGCCCGGCGCTCGCCCGCGCCGCCGCCTCGACCAGATCGCCGGGCCTTGTGCTGGCGGCGGGGATCTGGGTCATGTCCGGCGCAAAGGCGTCCAGCAGATCGGCCACCGCCGGCGGGGCCAGGAAGCGACAGCTTGCCCCCCGCGCCTCCAGCGCCCGGGCCAGGGTCAGGCAGCGCATCACATGGCCGCCGCCGACCACCGCGCCCGCGTCGCAGACAAACAGCACCCCGTCGCTCATGCCCGCCGGTCGCCGCCAAAGGTCGCCAGATCGGCCCGGCCGCGGACAAAGGCCCGCACGGCGTCGGAGGTGAAGGCCCGGTCCTTCGGATACAGGGCGTCATAGACGGCGGCGGTGAAGGCGTAGTCGTCGGGCCGGTCGACCGTCCACCGCACCTCGCCCTCCTGCAGGGGCTGGCTGTGATAGGCCAGCCGGAAGACGTCAGGCCGGTTGTAGATGCCCCAGGTGACATGCTCCCGCTCTTCGTCGCTGTCGGCCAGCTCACCGGCCCGGACGAGGGCGGCGGCGCTCATCACCTCGACGTCCAGTCCCTTGGGAAAGGTCCGCTGCGGCGGGGTGTTGCTGGCGTAGTCGGCGCCGCTGGCGGCGAACACCTCCAGGGTCTCGTCGATGACATCGGGGTCGGCGAACGGGCAGTCGGCGGTCAGCCGCACCACCGTATCGGCCGGATAGGCGGCCAGCGCCCCCAGGAACCGCTCCAGCACATTGTCCAGCGGTCCGCGATGCACGGCGATCCCTTCCCGCCGGGCGGTCTTTTCGATGATGTCGTCGGCCGGATTGGCGCTGGTCGCCACCACAATGCGGTCGATCTTCCGGCTCCGCGCCACCCGCTCGATCTGCCGCACCATCATCGGCGCCCCGGCCAGCGGCATCATCACCTTGCCGGGCAGACGGCTGGAACTCATGCGGGCCTGAAGGATGGCGAGGATCATCAAGGCAGGCTAGAGCGCGTTCCGATAAGTGGAAACCGGTTATCGGATCAAACGCGCGACAATAGAGAAACCTGACGCGGGCGATTTGAGCCCATCAAACCGCCGGCGTCAGGGCGCGTCGGCGTTTCCGACAACGCGAGCGTCCATCCGCGTCAGAACTTCCGTCGCCAGCCGGTCCGTCTCCCGCAGCGGCGTATAGCTCCAGGGTTCGAAATGGCCGTCGAAGGGGCGGGTGGCGCCGCTGGCCTCCAGCTCCTCGTGGAACAGCCGGAACTTCAGGCTCTGGCCGACCAGCTTTACGATATAGACCGGCTTGCCGGTGCTGGCCGCCTCGGTGGCCATATTGGCGCTGTCCTCGGTGACCAGGATGTAGTCGGCCCCCTGCAGGAAGGCGAAATAGGGATTGGGCCCCTCGCCATCCCAAATGATCCCCGGCGCATCGCCCAGCCTGGCCAGCAGCAGCTCCCGCGCCGCCGGCGGGGTCCGCCGCGAGAAGGTCATCAGCAGGCTGCCGCCCGATTCCGCCAGCGCCGCCTGCAGGCTGTTGGCGATGGCCGCGGCCCGGTCCTGGGTCAGGTCAAAGGCCTTGGACTTGCCGCCAACCAGCACCGCCACCTTCGGGCCGGGCAGGGGATCGATACGGTCGGCGAACAGGGCGTAGTCGTCTTCCAGCCGCTTTGGCGTCACCCGGTGCGGCGAGCCGGTGATCGAGACAACATTGTCGCCCTTCACCCGGTCATGGTTGGGCGGGGCGACCAGATCAAAGAAATGCAGCGGCGTGCGCGGGTCCTGGATCTGGACGACGAAGGTCTTGCCACCCGTCCAGCGGCGCATGCGGATCGACAGGGGCAGGGTGGCGCGCCCGGCGGCGACCATCAGGTCGGGCCAGGGCGGGGCGAAGTCAGCCCCCGCCGCCAGCCAGCGCCGGGGAAACAGGTTCAGCCACCAGGGCAGGCGGCCGATCTCGCCCTTCCAGGCGATCCGCTTGATGACCACCTCGGCCTTGCGCTGCCGGGCGACCGCATCGGCCAGTCCGATGGCCTGGGCCTCGATCCCGGCGCGTCCGTCCGATACCGCCCATATGGTGATGGGCGGCGTGGCGGGCGTCTTGGCGCGCGGCTGTTTGCTCATGTCCCGACCCTTAAGTGCTTCGGGCGCGGATACGCGAGCAAGACGGCGTCATCTTGGCGAAGGCGGCCGACAGGTGTGGCTAGAGCCACTCCACCTTGAGGATTTCGTAGGCCTTGATGCCGCCGGGGGTGTTGACCTCGACCACGTCGCCCGGCTCCTTGCCGATCATCGCGCGGGCGATGGGCGAGGAGATGGAGACGCGACCTTCGCGGACATCGGCTTCGTGCTCGCCAACGATCTGGTAGCGAGCCTCGTCCTCGGTGTCCTCGTCAACGACGCTGACGGTGGCTCCGAACTTGACCTGGGCGCCCGACAGCTTGGAGACGTCGATTACCTGGGCGCGAGCGATCTTGTCCTCGATCTCGGCGATACGGCCTTCGATCCAGCCCTGTCGCTCCTTGGCCGCATGATATTCGGCGTTTTCGCTGAGGTCGCCATGAGCGCGAGCCTCACTGATCGCCGCGATAACGCTTGGGCGCTCCACGGTTTTCAGACGCTTCAGTTCTTCGTCGAGGGCGCTGTAGCCCCCGGCGGTCATCGGTACCTTTTCCATATTGGAAAGTTCGCTCGATTCGCCCTGAGAGGAGGAGTTGTTGAAATTGACCGGGCCGCGGGCGCAGACGTCCGGGGGCGCAGAAACTAGTCGGAGACGCGGCGAAAGGCAAGGGTGATGCTGCGGCGCCACATAATCACGGCTGGAGGCGCGGTTCCTGCGCCGTCAGCCGCTGTCCGACCAGCCGCGATCCGTCCCGCGACAGATGCCCCTCGTCCCACTGCATCGGCTTGCCCTCGGGCGTCGTCAGCTCACACAGTCCGCGCGGACAGATGGCCCGCAGGATCGACAGATAGCCAACCCCGGCCTGCCGGGCGACGGCCGCCATCTTCGGCTCCATCCGCTCGGCGTCGGGCAGCCGGCGGTGATAGGGCAGGTCCGGCTGACCCAGATGCTCGGCCAGGGCCAGCAGGCGCGGCACGCTCTGCTCATAGGTCGGCGCCGGCCCGATCAGGATCGGCTCGATGTCATGCGCCTTCAGCCAGGCCAGCGTCTCCGCCACCGCCGCCTCGTCGCCTTGTCGCCACAGCCCGGCCAGATAGACCCGCTGCGGCGGCGAGGCGGTGAGGATCTCGCCAAACAGCCTGTCGGCCAGCCGCCGGCACTGCGCCGTCGCCCCGTCGGCCGGAGCGATGGTCATCCGGCAGTTGGACACCGTCGCCTGCATCAGATTGATACCCGGATGGGCCTGGCTCAGCCCGAACCACAGATGGTTGGCGTGGCTGTCGCCGATCAGCATCCAGTTGGGCCGGTCAGCGGCCGGGTCCAGACAGCCGGCCGGCCAGTCGGTCAGCGGCCCGTCGGGGCTGGGCAGGCAGGCCTCGTTGCGGCGCTCGGTCCGCACCGCGCTCTGGGCGATGGCATAGACCTTGGGGCTGAACCGGGCCGGCAGGCCGCCGGTCGCCAGAATGACCACCGAAGGCGCGGCGACCAGCAGAGTGGCGATGGCCGCCGCCAGATAGAACCGTCCCGTCGACAGCCCGTCGCGGCGATCGCGGATCGGCGTCTCGATGAACCGCCAGCTCAGGGTCGCCAGCAGCACGGCCAGGGCGAACACCGCCAGCACCGCCAGCGGTCCGGCCTGCTCGCCGAACATCATCCGCTGGAAGGAGATCAGCGGCCAGTGCCACAGATACAGGCTGTAGGAGATGGCCCCGTAGAAGCGCAGGGGCGGAATGCTGATCAGCGCCCCGGTCGGAGTGTCCTCGCCCGCCGCCAGCATCAGCAGGGCGCCAAGACAGGGCGCGATGGCCGCCGTGCCCGGCATCGCCGTCCACGGCTGATAGGTGGCCATGGCCCAGAGGATCAGCCCCAGTCCCAGCGCTCCCATGCCCGACCGGACCAGACGGCTGGACGGAACCGGAAACGCCCCCAGCGCCAGCAGCACGCCCAGCAACAGCTCCCAGGCCCGACCCACCGGCAGATAGAAGGCGGCGGAGACATGGTCCCTGGCCCACCACACCCCGATGCCGAAGGAGACCAGCGCCACCAGTCCCAGCACCGGCTTCACCGCCTTGGGAAACCACCGCCAGAAGGCCAGCATCAACAGCGGAAAGACGATGTAGAACTGCTCTTCCACGCCCAGCGACCAGGCGTGCAGCAGCGGGTGCATGTCCGGCGGGGCGGCGAAATAGTCGATGGTCTGCCAGAACCAGAGGTTGGCGGCGAAGGCCAGGGTCGACAGGCTGGACCCGGCATAGGTCATCAACTCGTCGGGGAACATGTGGAAACAGGCCATGGCCGTGGTCGCGGCGATCACCACCAGGGCCGCCGGCATCAGCCGCCGCGTCCGCCGCTCCCAGAAGTCGACCAGACTGAACCGGCCCTCGGCCTGCCGCCGGGCCACCACCTGGGCGATGACAAAGCCCGAGACGACAAAGAAGACATCCACCCCGACAAAGCCGCCCGGCGCCCCGGTCAGCCCCAGATGCCCGGCAAACACGGCCAGCACGGCCAGCCCCCTCAGGCCTTCGATGTCAGTGCGGTGTTTCAAGGATACTGCCCCGGCGAGGAGGGGCTTTCACCATTCCGCGCGGTTCCCGGCAAGGGGCCTTGGCGCCTCACCTGTTGACGTGACGCGGCGAAGGGCGCCCGGAGCCCCCCAAATCGTCATCCTGAGTAGCCGCGTAGCGGCGTGTCGAAGGACGCAAACCAGAACCCGTGCTCACTGCCGCCATTGCGTGCTTCGACACGCGCGCCCTCACGGGCCCGCTACTCAGCATGACGAAGATTGGGGACGGCTCCCCCCCTGATCGCCGGGCGGTTGACTGCCGCAAGGACGCTCCGCCCAGGCCGATGACCGATGGCATCATGCAGGACCCGAATATTGAGTGCCGGGCGCCGGGGGATCGGCTAGGGAGGGGGCATGACCCCAACAGCCTTGGCCGCCGGCGAATTCTTCGGGTCGCGATTCCGGACGGTGTCGTTGGCATGCTTCCAGGTCGATCTTCGCGTGGCGACCCTGCCTCCCGAGGAGGTCCAGACCCATTCCCACGATGACGCCCATTTTGTTCTGGCCCTCGACGGCGGTTATCGCAGCCTGGCGCATGATCCCGGCACGCCGGTCGGCGGCGCCTTTCGGCCCGGCGCCCTGGTGTGGAATCCGGCCGGGGTGGAGCATCGGGATTGTTTCGATGTGGCGGGCGGGCGGTTCCTGTCGATCAGCTTTGCTCCGCCTCCGGGCGCGCCACGCGGCGATCCACGGCGCCTTTTCGGCGCCGTGGAAGGCGTCGCCCGGCGGCTGGTCGGCGCGGTGGCCGGCTTTACGCCCGGCGACGAGGTAATCGTCGAGGGCCTGGCGCTCGATCTCGCCGTCAGCGTCTCCGAGGATCTGGACCTGCGGGACGACCCGGCGCCAGCGTGGATTTGGCAGGCTCATGAGATGATCGGCGACCTGTCTTCAAGTCCGGGCCTGGAGGTCAGGGCCGTCGCCGATGCGCTGGGGGTTCACGCGGTGTCCCTGGCCCGGCGATACCGGCGTCATTTCGGCAAGTCGCCGGCCACCGCCATTCGTCAGGCCCGCGCCGACCGCGCCGCCGGCCAGGTGGCGGGGGGCAGCGACCTGGCGATGGTCGCCGCCGGCGCCGGCTATGCGGACCAGAGCCATATGACGCGAGAGTTCACGGCCTTCTACGGCCTGTCTCCGGCCCGCTATCGCGCGATTTTCCGCTGAGCGGTTCCAGTTGTTCAAGACGGCGCTGACGGGCGGCGCTATCCCGGCGCGTCAACGGAGTTTTCAATGCGTCACCTGCTCACCGCCATTCTCGCCACCCTTGTTGTTTCGACGGCGGCCCAGGCTGAACCGCGATGGTCCGCCGCGACTCCGGACAGCCAGGGCCTGTCCGAGAAAACCCTGTCGGACATGGACGACGCCGTCCGGGCCGGGACCTACAAGACGATCACCAGCGTGTTGATCGCGCGGCACGGCCGCCTGGTCCACGAGGTTTATTTCGATGAGGGCGGCGCCGCGCTTCGCCGCAACACCCGTTCGACCACCAAGACCGTCACCGCCATGCTGGTCGGGGCCGCCGTCGAGAGGGGCGACATCGCCAATGCGCAGGCGAAGGTGATGCCATTCATCGCCGCCTACGGCCCCTTCGAAAATCCCGACCCGCGCAAGGCCGCCATCACCGTCGAAGACCTGCTGACCATGAGCTCGCTGCTCGAGTGCGATGATGAGAACCAGTTCTCTCGCGGCAATGAGGAGCGGATGTATCTGATCGAGAACTGGGTGAAGTTCGCCTTTGATCTGCCGGTTCGCGGTTTTCCGGCCTGGATTGCCAAGCCCGCGGACCAGCCCTACGGCCGCGCCTTCAGCTACTGCACGGCGGGGGTGACGACGCTTGGCGCCGTGGTCCAGTCGGCCACCGGCCAGCCCCTGCAAGCCTTTGCCCAGCAGGCGCTCTTCGATCCGCTGGGGATCGACGGGCCCGAGTGGCAGTTTTCACCCACCGGCCTGGCGCAGGGCGGCGGCGGTCTGGGCTTGCGCAGCCGCGATCTGCTGACCCTGGGCCAGCTGTTGCTGAACGGCGGGCGATGGGAGGGGCGGCAGGTTCTGGCGAAGGACTGGGTCGCGGCGATGACCGCGCCGCACGCCAAGGTCGGACCCGATCACGGCGACTACGGCTACCTCACCTGGCTGCCGACCTTTACCGTCGCCGGTAAGCCGCATGCGGTGTGGATGATGGCCGGAACCGGCGGCAACAAGGTAGTAATTGTCCCTGACCTTGATGCGGTGGTGGTGGTGACGACGGAAAACTATGACGTCCGCAATCCCCACGGCCTCACCGACGCCCTGATCGCCGACCGCGCCCTGGCGGCGATGGTCGGCGACTGAGGGGGGCGTTGTCGCGGGAGGGAGAGGCAATCGCATATGAACCCGCCATCCCTCTTCCGTCATCCCGGGTGGCCCACTTCGGGTGGCGACTATCGCCCCGGCGCCTGTCCCCCTCCCGTCGCCACCGGAACAAGTCCGGTGAAGAGCGTCGATAAAAGGGGGCGAAGACAGGAGGAAGCGGGTTTGCGTTCTTCGACACGCTGGCCCGTCGGGCCAGCTGCTCAGCATGATGAAAATGGGGGGCGGCACCGATTGACTGACCCTCCGTCGCCGCATCCATTCATCGGACCATGACCGCCCTCCCCATCGCCGCCCTGATGATGCTGGCTTCCGGCGCGATCCATGCGGTGGTCAACGCCATCCTCAAGTCGGGGCGGGACAAGATGTCCAGCCGGGCGATGATCGACGGCTTCTCCGGCCTGATCATCCTGCCGGCCGCCTTCATCGTTCCCCTGCCGACCGGGGCCTGGGGCTGGCTGGCGGGCAGCTGGGCGACGCATCTGGTCTACCTGATCTGCCTGATCAAGGCCTTCGAGCGGGCCGACATGACCATCGCCTATCCCATCCTGCGCGGGGTGGCGCCGCTGCTGGCCGCCGTGGTCGCGGTGGGGGTGTTCGGCGAGCCGATCAGCTGGCTGTCCGCCGCTGGCATCGGGCTGGTGTCGATGGGCGTGCTGACGGTCGGCCTTGGCAGGCATGTCGACCGCCGGGCGCTGGGCTGGGCCCTGGCCACCGGGGCCTGCATCGCCACCTACACCGTCATCGACGCGCAAGGGGTGAGGGCGGCGCCGAGTGCGCCCAGCTACATCGTCTGGGTATTCCTGACGCTCGGCTTTGGCATTTCGGCCCTGTTCGTCGTCTGGCGGGGGCCGGTGTTCTTCGCCGCCGCCCGATCCGAGTGGAAGGCGGGCCTGATGGCCGGCGCCCTGTCGATCCTCACCTATGGTCTGGCGCTCTGGGCCCTGCGGCTGGGCGACACCCCCCGGCTGGCGGCGCTTCGCGAGACCTCGATCCTGTTCGCGGTGCTGATCGCCGTGGTGTTTCTGAAAGAGCGGCTGACCGGCGGACGGATGGCGGGCATCGCCGCCATCGCCGCCGGCGCCGCCATGCTGCTGGCTGCCGGCTGAGCCTGCGCGTCAGCCCTCCGTGCGTCGCCCGCCGAGGAAGCAGCGGATAGCGTAGGCCAGGGTCACCACCATGCCGGTCGCGACGGCGATCATGGATCCGGTATCGGCCAACTGCAGCGGCGCAAAAGCCCAGAGGGCGGCCTGGGTCAGGCCCGCCAGCGTCAAGGCCCAGCCGCCGACCCTCAGGGCTGCCTGAACCCGGGCTTCAGCCTCCGGCGTGCGGCGCGGACTGGAAAGCTGCTTGGGCATCAGATTGGCATAGGCCGCCAGGCCCAGGCCGATCACCACCTGCAGGGACCGTCGGGCGATCTCGTCAGACCACAGTCCCTGGCCTTCGCCGAAGCGCAGGATGGCCGCCAGCAACAGCAACAGGGCTGCGAGGGCGATGGAGGGCAGGAGGCGTTTGAGGGTCATTGCGACGGTTCCTTGCTGGCCCCGGGGGGCGTCTGTTCGGTCTGGCCGGTGTCCGCAGCGCCGAAGCCGAACGTCTGGGCGAAGCCCAGAAGCGCGTCCTCGAGCACCGACAGTTTCAGCCGGTAGGTGATGCTGACGCCCTGCTTGCTGGCGTCGATCAGATCGGCCTCGCGCAGGACGTTGAAATGGGCGGACATCGTCGGCTTGGAGACCGCGAAATGCTCGCTGAGCTCCCCGGCCGTCATCGGCCGCTGACGCAACAGTTCCAGCACCTTGCGGCGGGTGGGGTCGGCCAGGGCTTTGAAGATCCGGTTCATGATCGATATTTAGCTAATCATCGAAATATAGTCAAGGCGGATATCGCTGGCCGGCGCGTTTCGCTATCTGGAGCGCCTTCGACGGGGGACAGCATGACGGTGACAATCAGAGCCTGCCAGACCGGCGACGGCCCCCGTCTGGCGGCGGTGGCCCAGGCGACGTTTCTGGAAACCTATTCCGGCATCGTCGATGGCGGCGACATTCTCGCCCACAATAACCGCACCCATGCGCCGGACGCCTATGAGGCCCTGCTGGCCGATCCTGACGTCGCCCTGTTTCTGGCGGTCGTCGAGCCCGGCCAGGCCCCCGTCGGCTACGCCATGCTCAGCCCGCCCGACCTGCCGGTCGAGACCGGCCCGGGCGACATCGAACTCAAGCGCATCTACGCCCTGCACCGCTTCCATGGCGCCGGCGTCGGCCCAGCCCTGATGACGGCCGCGCGTGATGCGGCGACGGAGAGAGGCGGCAAACGCCTGCTGCTCGGCGCCTACGGCCAGAACCATCGCGCCATCGCCTTCTACAAGCGCAACGGCTTTGAACAGGTGGGGACCCGGCGCTTTCAGGTCGGGGCCAACGTCTATGACGACGTGGTTCTGGCGCTGACGTTGTAGCGGGCCGGCGCTCACCACCCCCACTTCCCGTCACCCCCGGACTTGTTCCGGGGGCCCATACGCGCAGGCCTGGGCCGGGTCGGGCGCAACGTTGGCCACCGGTCGCGACAATGGCCCCCCGGAACAAGTCCGGGGGTGACGGCAGGGGAGGGGCAGGACGAGGACGGCCCGTTCAAACCAAAGACGGCGTTGAGAACTCAGCTCGCGAAATCATACGGCCCGCCGCGCTCCAGGGCGGTGCGATAGGCCGGGCGGGCGTGGATCTGGTCGAGGAAGGCGGAGACGCGCGGGCGGCCGTTGCGCACGTCGCCGCGCTGGTCAGCGGCTTCCAGCGGGAAGCTCATCATCACATCGGCGGCGGAAAACGCCGGCCCGGCGAACCAGGCGGTCTTGTTCAGCTCGCTTTCCCAATAGTCGAAATGGCTCTTCAGCTGCGGATTGACAAAGCTCTTCAGCGCCTGAGCCGAAATCCCCTTTACCAGCGGACGGATCAGCCCCGGCGCCCGGTCGGGCAGGGCGCCGAACACCAGCTTCATCAGCAGCGGCGGCATGGCCGAGCCCTCGGCGTAATGCAGCCAATAGGTCCAGGCCAGGCGCTCGGGCGTTCCGGCGATCGGCCGCATCATCCCGCCGGCCTTCTCGACCAGATATTCGATGATCGCCCCGGTCTCGGCGATGGTCCGGCCCTCGTCGACGATCACCGGCGACTTGCCCAGCGGATGCACCGCCTTCAGCGAGTCCGGGGCCAGCATGGTTTTCGGGTCACGCTGGTGGTGAACGATCTCGTAGGGCAGGCCCAGCTCTTCCAGCAGCCACAGCACGCGCTGCGAGCGGGAGTTGTTCAGGTGATGGACGATGATCATGACGCGGGTTCCGGATGCTTCCCCGGAACCTAGGGCGGTTTACGCCGTAAGCAAGGCGCCAGGCCTCTCCGCGGGCGCGGGATCGCCGCGCCTGCGGAGCCGGCGGGGTCAGGCGCGTCGGCGCGCCGGGCTCTGCATCTCGTCAGACTCGCCGGTCCTGCCCCGGCTGCCGGTCGCCCGACCGCTGATGCTGAAGGACCGGACAGCGTTGGTCATGCCGCCGGCTTCCATGCGCAGGCTCTGGGCCGCGGCGGCGGTTTCCTCGACCATGGCGGCGTTCTGCTGGGTCAGCTGGTCCATCTGGTTCACGGCCACATTGACCTCGCCGACGCTGGTCGCCTGCTCCTGGGCCGAGGCCGCCATGTCGCTGACCAGGCTGGCGATGCGTCCGATCTGGCTGGCGATCCCTTGCAGGGACTCGCCGGTCACCCCGACCAGTCTCACACCCTCGCCGACCTGGGTTCCGGAGGCGTTGATCAGACCCTTGATCTCCTTGGCCGCCTCGGCGGAGCGCTGGGCCAGGGCCCGCACTTCCTGTGCGACGACGGCGAAGCCGCGTCCCGCGTCACCGGCCCGTGCCGCTTCGACCCCGGCGTTCAGCGCCAGAAGGTTGGTCTGGAAGGCGATCTCGTCGATGACGCCGATGATCTGGCTGATCTGTTGTGAGGAGGTCTCGATCTGGGCCATGGCGGAGACGGCCTGCTGAACCACCTCGGCGGATTTGCGGGCGGACTCGCGGGCCGTGGTCACCAGACTGGCGCCCTCGCGGGCCCCCTCGGCGCTGCGACGCACGGAGGCGGTCAGTTCGTCCATGGCCGCGGCGGTCTCCTCGAGCCCGGCGGCCTGCTGTTCGGTGCGGCGGGACAGATGGTCCGAGGCGTTGGCGATCTCGTCCGAACTGGAGTTGAGGGCTTCGGCAGCCTGCAGCACCACGCCGAGCGTATCGCCGAGGCCTTCGACGGCCGCATTGAAGTTGTTGCGCAGCTTTTCGTACTCGGGCGGGAAGGCCTCTTCGATCCGGACGTTCAGGTCCCGGGCCGAAAGCCGGTCAAGGGCGTGGCCAAGCGAAGCGACGATCCGTTCCTGGGTTTCCTGAACGGCCGCGCGCTCGGCGCCGGCCCGCGCTTCGGATTGAGCCCGCTCGCTCTGGGCCTTGATCGTGTCACGGTTGGCCGCCTCGGCGACGGCCAGCGCTTCGCCGGCCTCCTTGGCGCGTTGTCCCAGTCCGGCGAACAGTTGCTCCATGTTGCGGGTCGACTGCAGCAGGATGCCGGCCTCGACCAACAGGATGACCGCATGGACCACCACGCGGCCAAGGCTTCCCTCGCCCGGGAACACCGCCGCCGGCAGGATGAAGTTCAGAACCAGATGGTGCAGGGCGACGGTGACGGTGCCGGCGGCGATCGTCCGCCAGTCACAGAACCCGGCCAGCACCGCCAGGGCGGCGAAATAGGCCATGTGCATGTCCGCCTGCCAGGCCTGACCCTGCAGGGCCGCGACCAGCAGTGAAACCTGCGCCATCAGCAGGATGCCCAGGGTGGCTCGAACGGGCGGCGCTTCCGGCATGGTGCGCCAGGCCGCCGTGGCCGCGCCGGCGATGGCGACGCAGCCGAGGGCGATCGCCAGCCAGTCGCCGTGGATCAGCAGGCGGGACGCCACCACAACGGGCAGCAGCAACCAGGTGAAGACGACAACGGCGGCGGCGGTCAGACGACGCTGGCCGTGGATTTCCATGAATTTCATGCTGGGGCTCGTGCAACGGGGGTGACGCAAAGCGACGCCAGGCGGGAGTCGATGAGAAGGAGGGCGCCGGAGGCGCGCAGACGACGCGCGAGATCGGGTTGGACCGAACTGACGATGAGAATGTTGGGACCGCCGCCGATGGCCTCCAGCTGGCCCTCCGCCGCGGCGGATGCGGCGGCCTCGGCCGGGCTCCACCACGGCGGATAGACGACGGCCATGCGGTCGTCCGAGGCGGGGGCGGCCGCCAGGGCGAAGACGCCGAATGTGGTCGCGGCCAGCAGTCCGAGCGGCAGGCTCCACGCCGCAAGAGACGTCTTCGGAGCGCTGCAAAGGTCGGATTGGCCGGTCATTGACCGACTCTATGGCGCGGCGGCAGTTACCAAACTGGTTTCGGCTTGCGCATCCGGGCCCGAGTCAAAGTGCGTAATATTGTCGCGCTTCAGGCGTAGCTTTGCAGCGGGCGGACTTCCAGTTTCTCGGTCGGCGCCGTGGCGATGGCCTGGGCGGCGGCCAGGGCGCCGGCGGTGGTGGTGTAGTAGGGGATCTTCATCATCAGGGCCGTGCGGCGGATGTCGAAGCTGTCGCTCAGCGACTGCTTGCCCTCGGTGGTGTTGAAGACCAGCTGGACGTCGCCGTTCTTCATCGCATCAACGATGTGCGGGCGGCCTTCCAGCACCTTGCGGACAAACTCGACCTCGACGCCCTGCTCTTTCAGCCAGGTGCAGGTGCCCGCCGTGGCCAGCACCTTGAAGCCGCTGGCGATCAGCAGCTTCACCGGCTCCAGGATCCAGGTCTTGTCGGCGTCGCGCACCGAGACAAAGACCGTGCCCTCGCGCGGCAGGTCGACCCCGCCGCCCAGTTGGCTCTTGGCGAAGGCGCGGGCGAAGGCCGGCGCCAGGTCGGTTTCGCCCTCACGCTTCCAGTCCAGGCCCATGACCTCGCCGGTCGAGCGCATTTCCGGACCCAGCACCGTATCGACGCCGGGGAAGCGGGCGAAGGGGAAGACTGCTTCCTTGACCGCGATATGATCGGGCGCGCCGGTCACCAGCCCGAAGCTGGCCAGCGTCTCTCCGGCCATCAGCTTGGCGGCGATGGCGGCGATCGGCTGGCCCACCGCCTTGGCGACGAAGGGCACGGTGCGGCTGGCGCGGGGATTGACCTCCAGCACGAAGATGCGCGGGCTTTCGCTGTGCGGCTCCTCGATGGCGAACTGCACATTCATCAGGCCGCGCACGTTCAGGGCCAGGGCCATCTGTTCGGTCTGGCGCTTCAGCTCCTCGATTGTCTCGGGCCGCAGGGAGAAGGGCGGCAGGGAGCAGGCGCTGTCGCCCGAATGCACCCCGGCCTCCTCGATATGCTCCAGCACGCCGGCGACGAAGACGTCCTTGCCGTCGCACAGGGCGTCGATGTCGACCTCGGTGGCGCGCGACAGATACTGGTCGATCAGCACCGGGTTATCGCCGCTGATCTCGACCGCGGCGCGGATGTAGCGGTCCAGCTGGGCCTCGTCGTGGACGATCTCCATGCCCCGTCCGCCCAGCACATAGGAGGGCCGGATGACCACCGGGAAGCCGACTTCCTCGGCGGCGGCGAAGGCCTGCTCCGGGGTCCGGGCAAGCGCGTTGCGCGGCTGGGCGATGTCGAGCCGGTGCAGCAGCTGCTGGAAGCGCTCGCGGTCCTCGGCCAGATCGATGGCGTCAGGCGTGGTGCCGAGGATGGGAATGCCGGCCTGTTCCAGCGGATGCGCCAGCTTCAGCGGTGTCTGGCCGCCAAACTGGACGATGACGCCCAGCAGGGTCCCCTTGCGCTGTTCCACCGCGATCAGCTCCAGCACGTCCTCGGCCGTCAGCGGCTCGAAATACAGGCGGTCGGAGGTGTCATAGTCGGTGGAGACGGTCTCGGGGTTGCAGTTGACCATGATCGACTCGACGCCGATCTGCTCCAGGGCAAAGGCCGCGTGACAGCAGCAGTAGTCGAACTCGATGCCCTGGCCGATGCGGTTGGGACCGCCGCCCAGGATGATCGCCTTCTTCCGGTCCGACGGATCGGACTCGCAGTCCGGCGCCTGGCCGACCGCGCCGGTCTCATAGGTCGAATACATATAGGGCGTGGTCGCCGCGAACTCGCCGGCGCAGGTGTCGATGCGCTTGAACACCGGCCGCACGTCCATCGCATGACGGCGGGCGCGAACCTCGGTCTCGGTCATGCCGGTCAGTTTGGCCAGCCGGGCGTCGGAGAAGCCCTTGGCCTTCAGCCGCCGCATGCCTTGCGCGGCGGGCAGGCCGGCGGCCCGCACGATGCCTTCCTCGCGCACCAGGTCGGCGATCTGGCGCAGGAACCACGGCTCGTAGGAACAGGCTTGCCGCACCGCCTCGACGCTCAGCCCGTGGCGGAAGGCCTGGGCGATGACCCGCAGCCGGTCCGGCGTCGGATTGGCCAGGGCGCGCAGCACGGCGGCCTCGGCGTTGTCGGGATCCTCGGCCCCGGGAATGTCGATCTCGTCCAGACCGGTCAGCCCCGTCTCCAGCCCGCGCAGGGCCTTCTGCAGGCTCTCGGCGAAGGTCCGTCCGATGGCCATGACCTCGCCGACCGACTTCATGGAGGTGGTCAGATAGGGCTCGCTGCCCGGATACTTCTCGAAGGCGAAGCGGGGGATCTTGGTGACCACATAGTCGATGCTGGGCTCGAAGCTGGCCGGCATAGCCCCGCCGGTGATGTCGTTGTCCAGCTCGTCCAGGGTGTAGCCGACGGCCAGCTTGGCCGCGATCTTGGCGATCGGAAAGCCCGTGGCCTTGGAGGCCAGCGCCGAGGAGCGCGACACCCGCGGGTTCATCTCGATGACCACCATCCGGCCGTCGGCGGGATTGACCGCGAACTGCACGTTCGACCCGCCGGTCTCGACCCCGATCTCGCGCAGCACGGCGATGCTCGCCGAGCGCATGATCTGGTATTCCTTGTCGGTCAGGGTCAGGGCCGGGGCAACGGTGATGGAATCGCCGGTGTGGACGCCCATCGGGTCGATGTTCTCGATCGAGCAGACGATGATGCAGTTGTCCGCCTTGTCGCGGACGACCTCCATCTCATACTCCTTCCAGCCCAGCACGCTCTCCTCGATGAGGACCTCGGTGGTCGGGGAAAGGTCCAGCCCGCGCTCGACGATCTCGCGGAACTCCTCGACATTATAGGCGATGCCGCCGCCGGTCCCGGCCAGGGTGAAGCTCGGACGCACAATGGCCGGCAGGCCGACGAAATCCAGCCCGGCCAGGGCCTCGTCCATCGTATGGGCGGCGTGGGACTTGGGGCTTTCAAGGCCCAGCTTGTCCATCGCGTCGCGGAACTTCTGCCGGTCCTCGGCCTTGTCGATGACCTCCGCTTTCGCCCCGATCATCTCGACGCCGAACTTCTCCAGCACCCCCATCGATTCCAGCGCCAGGGCGGTGTTCAGCGCCGTCTGGCCGCCCATGGTCGGCAGCAGGGCGTCGGGCCGTTCCTTCTCGATGATCTTGGCGACCATCTGCGGGGTGATCGGCTCGATATAGGTCGCGTCCGCCACGTCGGGGTCGGTCATGATGGTGGCGGGGTTGGAGTTGACCAGAATGATCCGGTAGCCCTCGGCCCGCAGGGCCTTGCAGGCCTGAACGCCGCTGTAGTCGAACTCGCAGGCCTGACCGATGACGATCGGGCCGGCGCCGATGATCAGGATGGATTTGATGTCTGTACGTTTGGGCATGACGGTCCAGATACTCGCGCGGACGGGCGGTCGCGCCACAGCGCGCCCGGCCCTGAAGTTCAGTGTGCAGGCTAAGGCGCCCGTTTAGAGAGGCTGCGGGGGCAGGGCAACCCAAATCCTCCCCCAGGGCCGAAGGCCCGTTTTGGGGGAGGGGGACCCCCGCGCCGGGCCTGTCCCGGCGCGGGGGTGGAGGGGGGCCTCAACGGTCGGCGGCGGTGGCGGACCCCCTCCGACCGCCGCTTCGCGTCGGCCACCTCCCCCGAACCGGCGCTGCGCGTCTGGGGGAGGAGGGGTCGCCAACCCCTTTCCCCGCCCCTCCGGATGGCCCAGACTGCCCGCGGGGAGATCACACCATGAAAGCCATAGCCTTCGCCGCCCTTCTGACCCTTGGCCTCGCCGCGCCGGCCATCGCCCGGGCCCCGGAAGCCACGCCCCTCGGCCGCTACGACGCCACCAACACCGGCCAGCCGATTCGCCTGCCCGACCAGCCGCTGGAAGCGAGCTTCAGCCGGGTGACCATCCCCGCCGGCGCCACCCTGCCGATCCACAAGCATCCGCACCAGCGCTACGGCTTCGTCGAATCCGGCCGCATCCGGGTCACCAATCTCGATACCGGAACCTCGGTCGAATACGGCCCCGGCGAGACCATCATCGAAGCCCGCGGCCAGTGGCACACCGGCACGGCCCTGGGCGACGCCCCCGTCGTCCTCCTGGTCATCGACCAGACCCCGCCGGGGGAGGGCAACACCGTCATGCGGGAAGCGGAGTAGGGGAGCCCACGGGCCAACGAATAAGACCCCAAATCGTCATCCTGAGTAGCCTCGCGGTCGCGAGGCGTGTCGTGCCTGCCCTTGGGCCGGCCGGGAGGCCGGTCCCGAGGGGACGCAAACCCGATCCCGCGCTCACCACCGCCATTGCGTGCTTCGACACGCGCGCCCCGCGGGCTCGCTACTCAGCATGACGATTGAGGGGAGGGCCAAGCGCGCCAACTTCAAGCGGCAAAACGCAAAACGGGCCGGCTCCCGCAAAGGAACCGGCCCGTCGTTGATCACAGTCCGCCGTGAGGCGGTCTGGTTTGGCTTACGCCTGGAGGTTGCCGGCGGACATCTTGCCGCTGCGGCTATCGCGTTCCAGTTCGTAGTTGATCTTCTGGCCTTCGTTCAGCGAACGCAGACCGGCCTTCTCCACCGCGGAGATGTGGACGAACACGTCAGCGCCGCCTTCATCAGGTTGAATGAAGCCGAAGCCCTTGGTGCCGTTGAACCACTTGACGGTGCCGGTAGCCATTTGAGTTTAGTCCTTTAGTGCATGGAATTCGCCCACGTGAATGCTTCACGCGGACAATCAAAGTTCGAGAAGGATCGGGGGTGCAGGTCCGGGCGTTTCAGGTATCTGAAACAAGGATATACGGCCGAACCGAGACGAATTCGATAAAACATCATCTGCTTATTTTGGGGGTTTAGCAAGGGAATTCCAAAATAACTTCAAGGCGCTGGGAAATTCATCCCTGAACGCCCATATTGTTTGGTGAAAGTGCTGTCGCGGTCGCGACGGACAGAGCCGATCAGCGGAGCACCGCACTATGAGCCTTCTCGATAAGATTCCCGCCATGAGCGACGAGGGCGTCATCAACATGCTCGCCAACGCCCGCCGCCTGGCCGAGGAGGGCGCTCCCGCCCAGCAGGCCACCGCCGCCGAGCTGCTCCCCGCCCTCGAAGCCGAAGCCGCCGCCCGCAAGTCCGCCAAGCTCGAAGCCGCCGCCGCCAAACGCGCCGCCGCCCCGCGCAAGAAAAAAGCCGTCCCCGCCGACGAAGCGACGGCCTGATAAACGGGGACAGGTTATCCGGTCCCACCGCTGCAAAACATACGGTCGCGACGGGGCGGCGGATAACCTGTCCCCGTCCTTCCCCGCTATTTCCCTGCGTCCATCAGCCCGGCGAACCGCTCGAACAGATACAGGCTGTCCATCGGCCCGGGCGAGGCTTCCGGGTGATGCTGCACGCTGAACACCGGCCGGTCCTTCAGGGCCAGGCCGGCGTTGGTGCCGTCGAACAGCGAAACATGGGTCTCGGTCACCGGCTCCGGCAGACTGTCGCGGTCGACGGTGAACCCGTGGTTCATCGACACGATCTCGACCTTGCCGGTGGTCAGGTCCTTGACCGGATGGTTGGCCCCATGGTGGCCCTGTTCCATCTTCACCGTCTTCGCGCCCAGGGCCAGGGCCAGCATCTGGTGACCCAGGCAAATGCCGAACACCGGCTTGCCGCTGTCGACCAGCTTGCGGATCTGCGGCACTGAATAGACGCCGGTCGCCGCCGGGTCGCCCGGTCCGTTGGACAGCAGCACCCCGTCCGGATTGCGCGCCAGAATGTCCTCGGCCGAGGTGTCGGCTGACACCACCGTCGCCCGCGCCCCGATCGAGGCCAGGGAGCGGAGGATGTTGCGCTTGACGCCATAGTCGATGACCACGACCTCGTACTTGGGCGTCGCCAACGCTTCATAGCCCTGCGGCCATTCCCAGCGCTGCTCGTCCCAGACAAAGGTCTGGCGGGTGGTGGCGTCCTTGGCCAGATCCAGCCCGACCAGGCCAGACCATTCCCGGGCCTTGGCGGTCAGGGCCGGAATGTCGAATTTGCCGTCCGGGCTGTGGGCGATCACCGCATGGGGCATGCCCTTCTCGCGGATCAGCTTGGTCAGGCTGCGGGTGTCGATCCCGGCCAGCCCCACGACCCCGCGCCGGGTCATCCAGCCGGCCAGGTCGGAATCGGCCCGCCAGTTGGCCGGCTCGGTCGGCGCATCGCGGAAGATGGCCCCGCGGGCAGACGTCTCCGACGCCCCGCTGATCTGTTCCACATCCTCGACGTTGGTGCCGACATTGCCCATGTGCGGGAAGGTGAAGGCGACGATCTGGGCCATGTAGCTGGGGTCGGTCAGGATCTCCTGATACCCGGTCATGGCGGTGTTGAAGCAGACCTCGCCCACCGCATCGCCGGTCGCCCCGACCCCGATCCCCTGAAAGACCGTGCCGTCAGCAAGGACGAGAACGCCGGTGACGCCGGGAAGAAGGTCGGTCATGGCGGAGGCCTTTGCTGTGGATGTGCGGACGGGTGGGCAAACGGGCGCGTTGGTAGTGAGTCGCGCCCGCCCGGTCAAACCCTATCGCAGGGCGGTATGCTCCTTCTTCGGCCAGACCGCGACCATTGTGATGGTGATCGCCGCCGGACGGGCAGGTTATCCGCGCCCGCCCGGCCTGACATCGCTCCGACCCGCGGCCGGGGACTATCCCGCCCGGGCCAGCTTCAAGTGCGGCGCTTGCGCGGGTCGCCCCTGCACGGGCGCCGTTGACCCGGCCTTGACCCTGAAGCGGGCGACGACAGCCGCCAGATCGCTGGCCTCTCCATTCAGCGAATGGGTGGCGGCGGTGGCTTCCTCGACCATGGCGGCGTTCTGCTGGACCACCTGATCCATCTGGTTGACGGCGGTGTTGATCTCGCCCAGCCCGGTCGACTGCTCCATCGCCGATGCGGTGATCTGGGCGACCAGGGCGTCGATCTCGGCGATCCGGGCGACGATGGAGCCCAGAGCCTTTCCGGCCTGGTTGACCAGACCGACGCCGCGCTCGACCTGTTGGCTTGAGGTGGAGATCAGGCTCTTGATCTCCTTGGCCGCCTCCGCCGACCTTTGGGCCAGGGCCCGGACTTCCTGGGCAACAACCGCAAAGCCGCGCCCCGCGTCCCCGGCCCGGGCCGCCTCGACCCCGGCGTTCAGCGCCAGAAGATTGGTCTGGAAAGCGATCTCGTCGATCACCCCGATGATCTGGCTGATCTGCTGCGAGGAGGCCTCGATCTCGGCCATGGCCTCCACCGACTGGCCGACCACCCGGCCCGACTCCTCGGCCTCGGTACGGGTCAGGGAAACGGTGCTGCTGGTCTGGGTGGCGCTCTGTGCGGTGCGCTTGACCGTGGCGGTGATTTCATCAAGCGCGGCGGCCGTCTCTTCCAGACTGGCGGCCTGCTGCTCGGTGCGCCGGGCCAGATCGTCTGACGCCCGGGCGATGTCGCTGACCCCGCCGTGGATCGCCGAGGCGCCGGCCGCTACCTGCGACAGCGCCTCGTTCAGGGCGAGCGCCGCGGCGTTGAAGTCGACCCGCAGCTGGTCCATCGACGGGATCAGCGGTTGGTCGATCCGGGTGGTCAGATCGCCCTCGGCCAGCTTTGACAGGGCCGAGCCGACAAAGCCGACATTGGCCATCCGGCCGGTCAGATCCGTCGCGAACTTGACGATCTTCACCAGCTTTCCGTTGGCGTCGAAGACGGGGTTGTAGGACGCGTCCAGCCACAGGGTCTTGCCGCCTTTGCCCAGGCGCCGGAACTCGTCATTGATGAACTCGCCGCGTCCCAGCTTCTCCCAGAATTCGGCATAGGCCGGGCTGGCGGCATAGTCGGGGTCGGCCAGCATGCGATGGTGACGACCGACCAGCTCCTCCCGGCTGTAGCCGGTGACCTTCTGGAAGTTCTCGTTCGCCTCCAGGATCACGCCCTTCAGGTCGAATTCGATGACGGCCTGAGAGCGGAAGATGGCCTGAAGGATGCTCATATCCTCGGCAGCCTTAACCTTCGCCTGGGTGATGTCCAGCGCCAGCTTGACGATCTTGATCACCTTGCCGCCGGCGCCTCTCACCGGGGTGTAGGAGGCCTGCAGCCAGATTTCCCGCCCGCCCTTGGCCAGCCGTCGGTATTCGCCGGAATCGAAGGTCCCGGCGTCGAGCCGGGTCCAGAAGTCCCTGTAGGACTGCGCCTCGGCTTCGGCGGGATCGACAAACATGCGGTGATGTCGGCCGACGATCTCGGCAAGACTGTAGCCAACTGTTTCGCAGAACAACGTGTTGGCGGTGAGGATTTTTCCGCCGGGCGAAAACTCGATGATTGCAAACGAATGCTTGAGGGCTTCGAGCGTTGACCCGGCAACCCCGGAAAATTGAAGGATCGACATCTGCACTGCCTTGCCAATGTAAAGCCCTGGCGCAGATCAGGCGCTGACCGACTGGCCAAAATGCGCCTTTACGCCCCCCGGCATCGAAACAATCGGCCACGAGTATTAACAAGCGGTACCGATGGTTGTGACTAATCGGCGTTGAGGTTGGGCCGGCTATGCGTCAAACCGCCGCATCTTTTCGGGTATATTGGGTTCAGCCAGGAACAAAGTCTTACTGGGATTCAGCTAGGAAAGTGTCTGACATCACAGAATGAGCTTGTGGTGTCGCCCGAAAGAATCCGACGATGTAATCAATCAGGATAATCGGGGTCCGAGGGAGGCTCGGGACGATCAGCTCACAATGAGGATCACGAACCGGCAATGTTCAACGCTTTTGTGGCCGGTGGTCGCATCACGAAGAAAGATGTCGTCGTTCGTCCTGACCTTGCGGAGCCGCCCCCAAGGGTTGTGCTCTGCGGGCCGCCGGCTGCCCCCGCCCGCCGGCCGGCCAGGGCCTGTCGCCGCTTGCGAAAGCCCCCCTCCGCTGGCAACGATGTCGGGACAGCCAGAGGGGGAGCGGTAATGACAGACGGCAAAATCAAGGGTCCGGTGTCCTACTTCCCGTCGATCGAAAAGACCTACGGCAAGCCGATCGCCCACTGGCAGAAGATCGTCCGCGAAAGCTACCCGGCCCGGCACATGGATCTGGTCGCCACGCTGAAAGGCGACCACGGCCTTGGCCACGGACACGCCAACGCCATCGTCGCCCACACCCTCGCCGAAGACGGCCTGAAATAGCCACCGCCGCCAACGGGGACAGGTTATCCGGTCCCCCGCCGGCTGAAATCCTGCCTCGCCCGGTCGGCGGATAACCTGTCCCCGTTCGCCGGTGTTCTGTAGCCATGGGTTGCGATACTCGTCTGGAAGACTGCCTTCGAACGAAAACCCGGAGAGTTCAGAATGCTGAAAGCCGCAACGGTTCTGACCGCTCTGTCGATAGCGCTGGCCGCAACGCCCGCACTCGCTGCCCGCGACGACCAATGGGTCGCACGAGAGGAAATGGGAGATGGCAGCCTCGGGCCGGCCGCCCTCTTCCTTTCATGGGACTACAGCGCAGTGCTTTTCCGGGCGACTTGCGATCAGGGTGATCTGGTCATGGACTACTTTGGTGACGGTGAGGTCGCCGTGACCGAGGCACCGCCGATGAGCCTCTATGGTCGGTCGACCGTGACGCTCCGCACCCGAGTGGTAGATGGCCGTCTGGAGGGACGGGTGAAGGTTACCGACGCCGTGCTGCAAGCCCTGGAGGTCTCCCACGAACTGCAGATTGATGCGCCGAACGAGATGAGCGAGCCCTGGTACGTCGGTCAGGCCAAACCGCTTCTGGCCCTGGCCCGCCGCTGCAGCTAGTCGTCAGCCCGGACAGCCACGGCTAGCTGCAACGTTTGCTGAAATGCGGCTTTCGATGCACGCGCCATGTGTCGATTTCGACCCAAGTAAGACATTGACCCCGTTTGATTCTGTCTCGCTCTATGACCGAGCCGTTTCCCCACTCCCACAGGAGCACGCAGTGATTATCCGCTTTTTGCTGCCAACTCTGGGAATAGCTGCTTTGGTGGCCTTCACACTCTTTTCGCGGAACCCCTTTGCCGATTGGACGCACATCGCGCCGAAGAGTTGGCTCTTGGGGGGGCTGTCGTGTTGGCCACAGGAGCAGCTGTAAGCCTGTTGGCTATTCTGTGCGAGCGGCTCTCCAATCGGGGCGAAGTAGTTGGCAAAGAGCTAGGCAGGAAGTCGGGGAGCTTCTGGGATCATTTCAACATACCCTGAGGTCATCGATTACCCGTCGCCTAACCGCCGCCAGCCCACCCCCTACCGTCACTCCCGGACGTGTTCCCGGGGCGCACCGCCGCCATTGCGTCCTTCGACACGCGGCCGGTGGCCGCTACTCAGAATGACGAAAGAGGCCCCCCTAAAAAATCACGTCATGCTGAGTAGCGATCCTCCAGGATCGCGTGTCGAAGCACGCACCCAACCCCGACGCCGCCAACGGGGACAGGTTATCCGGCCCCACGCCGGCTGAAAGCCTGCCGCAACCGCTCGGCGGATAACCTGTCCCCGTTCGCCCCCCTCTTCCCCGGATCCTGAGAACCCGGACACCAATCCCCATCTTCAAAACGTCATCTCGGGATGGTTAGCCCTCAGGGCCGCCCCGTGATAAGAGGCTGCCCCCCATTCGTCGGCCAGGGCGCCGGCGGCGGATTGATGTGAGACGAGGTGAAGATGAGCAAGGTTCTGGTGATCGGCGCGGGCGGCGTGGGATCGGTTGCGGTCCACAAGATGGCGATGAACGCCGACATCTTTTCGCACATCACCCTGGCCAGCCGGACCAAGTCCAAGTGCGACGCCATCGCCGCCTCGGTGAAGGATCGCACCGGCGTCACCATCGACACCGCCGCCCTCGACGCCGATGACGTCGCCGCCACCACCGCCCTGATCAAGGCGGTCCAGCCCGCTCTGGTGGTCAATCTGGCGCTGCCCTACCAGGACCTCAACATCATGGACGCCTGCCTCGCGGCCGGGGTCAACTACATGGACACCGCCAACTACGAGCCGCGCGACGAGGCCAAGTTCGAATACAGCTGGCAATGGGCCTATCAGGACCGCTTCCGCGAGGCCGGCCTGATGGCGCTGCTCGGCTCCGGCTTCGACCCGGGCGTCACCTCGGTGTTCGCCACCTATACCAAGAAGCACCTGCTCGACCGGATCGACACCCTCGACATTCTCGACTGCAACGGCGGCGACACCGGTCTGCCCTTCGCGACCAACTTCAACCCCGAGATCAATCTGCGCGAAGTCACCGCGCCGTCGCGTCACTGGGAAAACGGTCAGTGGATCGAGGGCCCGGCCCTGGCCCACAAGCAGGTCTTCGACTTCGATCAGGTCGGCGAGAAGAACATGTACCTCATGTACCATGAGGAACTGGAGTCCCTGGCCAAATTCTACCCTGAAATCAAACGCATCCGCTTCTGGATGACCTTCGGCGACTCCTATCTCAAGCACCTCGAGGTGCTGGAAAACGTCGGCATGACCCGCATTGATCCGGTCAGGTTCCAGGGTCAGGAGATCATCCCGATCCAGTTCCTCAAGGCCCTGCTGCCCGAGCCCGCCTCCCTGGGCCCGTTGACCAAGGGCAAGACCAACATCGGCACCATCGCCACCGGCGTGAAGGACGGGGCGGAAAAGACCGTCTACGTCAACAACGTCTGTGATCACGAGGAAGCCTATGCCGAGACCGGCAACCAGGCGGTCAGCTACACCACCGGCGTCCCGGCGATGATCGGGGCGGCCCTGATGGTCACCGGTCAGTGGAAAGGCGAGGGGGTGTTCAACATGGAGCAACTCGACCCCGATCCCTTCATGGACATGCTGAACAGGCACGGCCTGCCGTGGAAGGTCCGCGATCTGGACGCCCCTCTGGCCTTCTGATCGGACAGGCGGCCATGGAAACCAGAGCCGGCGATCCCGGCGCCTTCGCGCGCTTTGATCTGGGGCGTGTGCCCTCGCCCTGCTTCGTCGTCGACGAGGCGGCGGTGCGGCGCAATCTCGCCATCCTCAAGGACGTCGGCGACCGCTCCGGCGCCAAGGTGCTACTGGCCCTGAAGGCCTTTTCCATGTGGTCGCTGGCGGGTGTGGTCGCCGAATACCTGGACGGGACCTGCGCCTCGGGCCTGTGGGAAGCGCGGCTGGCGCGCGAGCATTATCAGGGCGAGCTGACCACCTATTCCCCGGCCTATCGCCGCGAGGACCTGCCGGAGATCCTCCGCCTGTCCGATGCGGTGATCTTCAATTCTCCCGACCAGATCGCCCGCTTCGCCGACCTGATCGCCGCCGCCCGCGCCGATGGCCAGGTCTTCGACATCGGCCTGCGGCTGAACCCCGAATGCAGCCAGGGCGAGGTCGCCAAATACGACCCCTGCCAGCGGGGCTCGCGCCTTGGCTTTCCGGTCTCCCAGCTTCGCCCTGAACATCTGGTCGGCGTCGACGGCCTCCATGTCCACGCCCTGTGCGAACAGGATGTCGAGCCGCTGAAGCGCATCTGGGAGTCGCTGGAGCCTAGACTGTCCGGCCTGACCTCGGGTCTCAAATGGCTCAATCTCGGCGGCGGCCACCATGTGACCCGCGCCGACTACCAGAGAGATGAACTGGTCGCGCTGCTGCGCGGCATCGCCGACCGCCATGGTCTGCAGGTGCTGATCGAGCCGGGCGAGGCGGTGGCGCTGGACGCCGGCATTCTGGTCGGGGAGGTCCTCGACACCTTCAACAACGGCATGCCCGTCGCCATCACCGACATCTCGGCCACCTGCCATATGCCGGACGTCATCGAGGCGCCCTACCGCCCGGCCATGCTGGGCGAACTTGAGGACGGCGTGGCGGTGCGCCTCGGCGGCCCGTCCTGCCTGGCCGGCGACATCATCGGCGACTACATCCTGCCGGTTCCCGCCGCCCCCGGCGCCCGCGTCGCCTTCCTCGACCAGGCCCACTATTCGATGGTCAAGACCAACACCTTCAACGGCGTGCCCCTGCCGTCCATCGCCCTGTGGAACAGCGCGACCGACGAGCTGCGTATGGTCCGCCGGTTCGACTACAGCGACTTCCGCGACCGGCTGTCGTGATCTAGAGACGCGCCATGCGTATCACCACGGTCGGCCTCGATGCCGACGACACCCTCTGGCACAACGAAACCCTGTTCCGCATGACCCATGCGCGGTTCGTGGCCCTGCTCGAACCCCATGGCGACGCCGCGACCCTCGAGGCGCGGCTGGCCGAGGCGGAAAAGCGTAACCTCCGCCTCTACGGCTACGGGGTGAAGGGCTTCACCCTGTCGATGATCGAGACGGCGCTGGAACTGACCGACGGCGAGGTCTCCACCCGGGTGATCCGCGAGATCCTCGCCGCCGGGCGCGAGATGCTGACCGAGCCGGTCGAGCCCCTTCCGGGCGTCGAGACGGCGCTTGCCCGTCTGTCCGAACAATACCGTCTGGTCCTGATCACCAAGGGCGACCTGCTGCATCAGGAACAGAAGCTGGCCGCCAGCGGTCTGGGCGACCTCTTCGCCGCTGTCGAGATCGTCAGCGAGAAGGATCAGGGCACCTACGAGCGGGTCTTCGCCCGCCACGGCTCCGGTCCGGAAAAGTCCCTGATGGCCGGCAACTCGGTCAAGTCCGACATCATCCCGGCGCTGGACGCCGGCGCCTTCGCCGCCCTGATCCCCTATCCCCTGGTCTGGGCCCACGAAGCCGCCACCGCCCCCCACGACCACCCCAGATACAAAGAACTCGCCTCCCTCGCCGACCTTCCCGCCTGGCTCGAAGAGCTGGAGCAATAGCCGGGGACAGGTTCTCCGCACCCCCGTCCTCACAGAACCACCCCCATCCTCGCCCGGACTACCTGTCCCCGTTCCAGCTTCCTTCTCCCCTTGCGGGAGAAGATGGCGCGAAGCGCCGGATGAGGGGTCGCACCGGCCTC
>Ga0075012_10001057_pt1 | contig 28746 bp, 41 predicted proteins | sample All_14_2_FD_71474 | JGI IMG/M metagenome (GOLD analysis project Ga0075012, IMG submission 71474) | Freshwater microbial communities in response to fracking from Pennsylvania, USA - Allegheny Zone_MetaG_DW_15 | ecosystem: Environmental > Aquatic > Deep subsurface > Groundwater > Drilled...
AGCCTGAACACCCTCATGGCGTGGAGACGTGGCCGTGGGTTCACTCGCTGACCGTCTCGAGATCCCGCCGATCACCGAGCCGGTGCATTCGAGGGACAGTCGCGACTGGGGCTTCACCGTCCTGCCCGCACCCCACGACCCGAACACCCAGGACATCAAAGCCACCTCCATGGTGGCGCTCGAGACTGAGGATGACTGGACCGAGTTCGTAACCGCGAACGGCGGGAAGGTCGCCGCCGGCTACAGGGTCCGCCTGGTCGAGATGCGTCACAACACGCACGGCTGGACACGCGCCGAAGAAGGTAAAAAAGCCACCACCCAGGGCACATGGTTCTACCGGTTCATGGTCGAACCTGTATCGATCAGCTCAGACCTTACCGAGCTCATCAAGTCGATAGGCAAACGCAAGCCAGCTCCAATGCTCCCGGCTGGTCCCGGTGTCTACAACTGGGTTGGCGGCGACCTACAACTAGGGAAAGCTGACGGTGACGGATCTCAAGGGATCGTGGACGCATTCACCCGCTCCATCGATGCAGCAGTGATCGACTTCAAACACCTACGCAAAACCCGGTCACTCGGCATCGCCCACCTCGGCTTCCTCGGTGACTGCGGCGAAGGTAACCAGTCACAAGGTGGCCGCAACATGTGGCGCACCGAACTGACCGTCACCGAGCAATACCGACTCTTCCGCCGCCTCATGCTGTACGCCGTCGATGCGTTCGCACCCCTCGCCGAAACAGTCGAGATCGATGTTGTCAACGGCAACCATGACGAAGCGCAACGCTTCCAAGCCACCCGCGAAGACGACGGACACGCAACCGAATCCGCAGTCGCCCTCTCCGATGCGCTCGAGCTCAACCCTGCCGCCTACGGACACGTCAAGGTCTACGTCCCCAACAAAGACGAAGCGACCATCACCCGCCCAGTAGGCGACTCGACAATGACCATGACCCACGGGCATAAATGGCGTCGAGGTAAGGCGATGGACTGGTGGGCCGGCCAATCACTCAACTGGCATGCACCAGGCGCATCCCAGTTCCTCCTCCACGGTCACGAGCACGAATTCAACGTGTACGGCAAACGTGAACGCACGGTCATGTGCTGCCCATCCTTCGAGGATGAGTCCACTTGGTGGAGACATCGCACGGGAGATGTTGGCAAGCGTGGCGCTCTGGTGTTCACCTCTGCGGCCGGCCAGTTCGCGGACCTACAGATCCTCTAACTAGGTGCGCTGCAATAACCAGATTCATAGAGTTACTGGCCCCGATTGCCTCCAATAGTCGGAAATCTGTACGGGAGATAGTTGGTTTCGACGGTCGTTAGGGCTTGCAAGAGCAACGACCGGAGCAGGGTCCGACTCCCTGATCTTCCACCCTTCCCAAGCCTCTCGCAGACGCTCAAATAGGGAAGCCCCAAGTCATTGGGTTGAAGGGGTAGGTAGCGCGCAACCGATCCAAATGGCGATAAGCAGGCTCAGCGTCAATACGACGGAGCCGAACATAGCGGGGCACGCACCAGGACCGACTGATCTCGGCACCGCCTCTGCCCGCACCCTTTCGACTGTCATAAAAGGTTCCAAACAGAAACCCTTTTGAAAGGTGACCTCATGTGGCAGGTACTCAGATGGCCTGCACTGACGGTCACCCTCTGTATCACAGTCGCCGCGTTATGGCCGGTCACTGGGCTGGTGTCACTATTGCCACTCCTCGTCTTCTGGTGGGTCCCCGTTCACCCGCAAATCCCGGTGAACCTCGACCTTGAACTGCAGTTCCTCCTCAATGACTGACAACGGCAAACGCGAAGACCTACTCCTCAAAACCCCACCGCAGAAGAAGTCCTCAACCCACTCGAGGAGCAACTACGCGCATGAGCGAAACCAGTTGGACAGCAACACCAGGCGCGATCGATGACGACGTAGCAGTGGTCGTTGCTGTAGCTGACGAGCAAGAACGCAAAGCATGGAAGTTCATCGACCACCTTGATGACAGGTCGAAGGACGTCATGCGCGAGTTCATGAAGAACGTCGTCTGATGGATGCTCTCACCCCTGCCGAAGCTGTAGCCGCACAAATACTCGACACCCTCACCCCTGTCGAGGTAGCAGCGATCACCGCACAAGCACGCATCCACGACGACATGCAGAACGCCGCAGCACTCATGCGTGAACGCATCGATAACGGGGATATGGAAGACGGGTAAGAGGTAGCGTGCGAGTTTGCAGCGTCCCCGGTTGCCCCACAATTCACGACGGCATCACCTCACGCTGCCCAACACATGAGACAGCAGCCAAGCGAGCCCACTGGTCACGCACCACCGCCTACAACACCAAAGGGCACCGCGCATTCAGAGCAGCCGTACTACGACGTGACCCCCTCTGCGTCATCGACTACCTCACACAATCAGAGATAGCCGACCACTACCCACGCTCACGAACACAACTCATCGAACTCGGGCTCAACCCCAACTCAGCCGAGTACGGCAGGGGCTTGTGTAAGAGGCACCATGACCAGGAGACCGCCCGACATCAGCCGGGCGGTTGGAATAGCCGTGACTGACAGTGCCATCCACTAAAATGGGGACAGAGAAGACTCCCGCGCAGCGTCAACTGCCGGGAGCATGACCGAAGTTGGAGCTTCGATATGACGAATCGTACATGCACAGTCGTTGACTGCCAGAAGCCACAAGCGGCAGGGCAGATGTGCGCAATGCACTATGCAAGATTTACCCGGCATGGTGATCCAACGATCACGGTTCGACTGAGACAAGTCGGCTCATGCAACATAGAGGGCTGTGACGAGCCCAAGGAATCCAAGGGCTGGTGCGAGAAGCACGCACGTCGCGCCCGACTCAATGGTGACCCGCTCATCGTTCTGCAAGGCAAGCCAGCATCAGGATCGCTGAACCACAACTGGGTTGGTGATCAGGTCAGCTACGAAGGCTGGCATCAGCGGGTGCGCAAGGCCAAGGGTGCCGCATCGCTACATGCCTGCGTTGATTGTGGTGACGCCGCAAGCGACTGGTCATATGACCATGCAAGCGATGACGAACGAACTTCGAACGACGGGCCTTACGCACTAGACCTAGATCACTACGTACCACGGTGCCGTCGTTGCCATATCACCTTTGACTTCGCGTACACAGGTCGTTCACGCAACTAGACGCCCTGTACGCCCATCTAAGGGCTTAGACCTCCCAGTCGACACATTCGTACACCCGTTCGATACACCGGGGGGACACCCCCAACACAAGGCTGATACGGACGCGCCGGGTACCTCTTTCGGTGGTGTGGAGGGTTCAAGACTTTCAAATCCCCCCTTTCGCTGAAAACGTTCGAACACATATCCGACGCCTCGTGACGAGGCCAGCGTGATGCTGAGGGAGTAGGTAGATCATGGGCTCAGGTGGTGCGCGTAATAGGTCCGGTCCGCAGGTAGATCCGTCTTCTGGTCGTTCGGATCGGCGCGGGTTCAAGCTCGATGCGCTGCCGTCCGAGGGCTACTCCGGTGTTGTCCCCGATTTTCCGCTTCCCGATTCGACAGAACGCGAGTTGGATATCTGGGCCGAGCTGTGGACTACTCCCCAAGCTTGTGCGTGGTCGGTGCAGTCGTGGCGTTGGCTGAACGTGGCTGACCTCGTACGGCTGCAGGTACGTGGTGAGGCACATGATGCGCCGGTCAACATTGCGACTATCGTTCGGCAGCTCCGGGCCGACTTAGGGCTTACGCCTGCCGGTCTGAAGGAAAACGGTTGGGCGATCGCTGCTGACGAGCTCGCGGCGAAGCGTGATGAGCCTGTCGTTCCCGCGCCGGTTCGCCGGTTGCGGGCTGCTGGTGACTGAGTTTCTTGTCGATTTTCCCACTCTTGGGGATCTCGGGGATGCGTGGATCACGCGTCATTGTCGTGTGCCGGATGGGTTCACTCGAGGTAAGCCGTTCGAGTTGGCTGATTGGCAGTTCTGGTGCCACGCGAACCGGTACCGAATCCGTGATGATGCGGAGTTTGTGCCGCCTGAGCGGGTTGGCCCGGATGAGCCTCCGGTGATGAACCAGGCGTTCTTCTACCGGCAGACGATGATTGTCGCGCCGCAGAAGACGGGCAAGGGTCCGTTCTCGGCGTCTCAGGTTGCCTTTGAGGCGTGTGGACCGTCTGTGTTTGCGGGTTGGGCTGAAGGCGGCGAGGTTTACTCTTGCGCCGATGCAGGTTGTGAGTGTGGTTGGACGTACGCCTACCAGCCCGGCGATCCTATGGGTATGCGGCATCCATCGCCGCTGATTCAGATAACTGCGAACTCGGAAGAGCAGGCCGCGAATATCTACCGCCCTTTGACGGCGATGGTGAAGCTTGGTCCGCTGAAGAAGCTGCTGGCTGTGCGTGAGGGTTTCATTCGCATTCTTGGGTTGTCGGATCAGGATGACTTCGACCGAATCGACGTTGTAACGTCCTCTGCTCGCTCTCGACTCGGTAACCCGATTTCGGATGCTGAGCAGGATGAGGTTGGCACGTACCTCAAGTCGAACAAGATGATCGACACTGCTGATACTCAAGCTCGAGGTGCGGCGGGTATGGGTGGGCGCACCCACCTCACGACAAATGCCTGGAACCCGGCAGAGAACTCGTACGCGCAGCAGATTTTCGAAGCTGCCGAGGATGACGTTTTCATTTTTTATCGGAATCCTGACGACGCTCTGAAGGATGAGCACGGGAAGCGGTTGCAGTACTCGATCAAAGCCGATCGCCGCCGCATCCACGAGTACGCCTATGAAGGTTCATGGTGGGTGAACCTCGACTCGATCGAGGCTCTGGCTGCGAGTCTGATGAAACGCGACCCGGCACAAGCTGAACGGTTCTTCGGCAATCGTCTGGTGGCCGGCGCAGGGCAGTGGTCAACCGCTGAGGAATGGGATGTCAAGAAGGTCGCCCCAATCACTGTGAAGCCCCGCACTTCTGTGGCTTTGGGTATGGACCTGTCGAATAACAACGACTGGACCGGCATCCGGCTCGAGACGGCCGATCAGTACCAGTTCACTCCAACCTATGAGGTCGGTGGTGACCTTCGGCCTACGGTATGGAACCCAGCCAACTTCGGGGGGTTCATCCCTCGCGGCGAGGTCCGCGCCGCAGTCGACTATCTTGCCACCCGATTCCACATCGTGCGTGCGTACATCGACCCTGCGGGGTCGGCCATGGGCGCAGTCGATGAGACGGCTGTGGATGACGACTCATGGCGCAACGAGGTGGCGGAGTGGGCCGCAAAGTACGGCGAAAAGGTCTTTATGACATGGAACTGTTCGCGGGTAACTCAGATGCATGCCTCGCTCGAGCAATTCCGATCAGCGATCCGCAACCCAGAGTCGAAGTTCTCCCACGACGGAGATCCGGTCACCCGTACCCACATCACGAACGCGGTGATGATCGCAAAGACCGGCAACAGGTACGTGCTGGGGAAGCCGTATGGGGCTGACCATCAAAAGATAGACCAGGCCATGTCATCCGATTTGGCGCATGAAGCGACTATGGACGCGATCAAGGCCGGCGACTTCGAAGTTCCGACTGAATATACCTGGCTCCTGTAAACGAAAGAGGGCAGATGGAAACCCCCGATGCCCTCGCGCTGGTGAACAGCATCTACTCACGGCTCGCAGCTCGCCGGCCTGAGATCGACATGTTCGAGCAGTATTACGCCGGCCGGCAGCGTCTCACTTTCGCGTCGGATGAGTGGCTGAAGTCAAATGGTGCCCGGTACTCGGAGTTCTCTGACAACTGGTGCGCTTCAGTGACGAACGCGATCGGTGAACGCGAGAAGGTCATTGGGATCAAGTTGCGTGGCGAAGATCCTATGGTTCGCGATGCCGCTACTCAGAAGCGCGCCTCTGGGCTGTGGGATCACTGGCTGCGTAATCAGATGGATGCCCAGTCGTCGCAGGGATTCTTGACCACATTCAATGCGAAGCGGTCTTACGTGATGGTGTGGGGCGATGACGCCGAGGTGACGTGGGAACACCCCTCGAATGTCGAGATCGAGTATGACTGGATGAACCCGCGTAAGCGGAAAGCAGCCCTGAAGACATGGGTGGATGAGTCCAAAGAGTACGCGAACCTTTACACCCCCGATGAGTTGTTCAAGTTCGAGCGTCCCCGTAACACATCATCACTGCGGAACGCTCCTCAGTCGGTGCAGATGGAGAACCACGGCAACGGCGCTTGGGGTGCGTGGACTGCTCGTGAGGTCAAGGGTGAGCCTTGGCCTCTGCGCAACCCGATGGGTGTTGTCCCGATCGTTGAGGTGAAGAACCGTCCCATGCTTCGGGGGGAGCCTGTCTCGGAGATTGAGACGGTCATTCCGAAGCAGAACGCGGTGAACCTTCTGTGGGCGTATCTGTTCTTCGCTGCCGACTACGCGTCCATGCCGGCGAGGGTGCTGCTTGGTGCGAACCCGCCGATGCGTCGAGTGATGCATGCGGATGGTGTGACGTTCCATGAAGAACAGATCACCATGCAGGAGCTCAACGAGACTCGGTTCGCGGTGTTCTCGGGTGAGAACGCGAAGATCGGCCAGTGGGATGCCTCCAACCTTGAGGTGTTCACCGATGTCATCGACATCCTCGTCGGGCATATCTTCTCCCAGACCCGCACCCCACCGACCTACCTCATTTCGAAGGTCGGAATGTCGAATGTTGGCGGTGATGGTCTTGAGAAGTCCGAGCTGGGACTGATTCAGAAGGCGCTCGAGTTCCAGACGTTCGCGGACCCGGCTATTCAGGAGGTTTTCACTCTCATTGCTTTGGCGAAGGGTGAGAAGGTTCTGGCCGAGGAGACAAAGCTTTCCACGATCGTGTGGAAGAACCCGGCGATTCGTTCTGAAACTCAGTTGGCTGATGCGTACCTGAAGAAACGGCAGACAGGTTACCCGCTGCAGTGGATCATGGAGCAAGACGGCATCGATCCCTACGACATGGCGCGTATCGAAGAGATGTTGAAGGCAGAACGTGCCGAGGCATCGAACACTAATTCGGTAGTCGCTCCGACCCCACCTGTCGATTCTCCGAACGAGGACCAGGCCCAAATCGGGGGTTAAGTCGCTCAGGGAGGCGTACAGCGCCGCCTAGAGCCCTCTCTGTTCCTACCTACCGACCCATTTCGTACAAACATTCGAGCCTCACGGTGACGTGGGGCTTTTCGTTTGCCCAAATCTTCCCCGCTCCTACAGCGGTGGAACTGCCGTGTGATGCGGCGCTCATCCATCTCGAAGGAGTGATTTCTTCATGTCAGTACAAACCGATGCACCCGTGACGGATGCACCAACCGATCCCATCGTGACCGACCCGGCACCTGCCGATCCTCCGGTCGCTGACCCGCCCACCGATGACCCTGACGCTGGTGCCAAGTCTGCTCTCGTGAAAGAACGAGCTGCACGCAAGGACGCCGAGAAGAAGCTCGCTGCTGCCGAACAGGCGCTCGCGGCGAAGGACAAACCAGCCGAGGAAGTAGCTCTCGATGCCGCACGGCGTGAAGCCGCAGCGGAAGCCACAGAGAAGGCAAACCTGAAGATCCTACGCGCCAACCTGCTCGCAGTAGCAGCAACGCAACTGGTCGATCCCAAGGATGCACATCTCTACATCGATCTAACGGATTTCGAAGTGGACGAAGACGGGAACGCCGACACTGACGCGCTCAAGGTGGCGATCGCAGATCTGATCAAGAAGAAGCCACACCTCGCATCCGGCAACGCGCCGCGATTCGACGGTGCCGGCGATGGAGGAGCTGGTGCTCCCCCGAAGCCGAAGGAATCCCTTGACGATGCGATCGCGGCTGCAGTCTCATCCCGCAATTTCGCACTGGCCGCAACTCTGCGCACGCAGAAGGCCGCTGAAGCCAAGAAAGGCTAACCATGTCCGGCATCACTGGAATGGGCACCACGTTTAACCTGCCCAACTACCACGGCGATCTGATCGCCATCACCCCCTCCGACACCCCGCTTCTCTCTGCTGCGGGTGGCATCGGTGGCGGGAAGCAGTCTGATTCTGTTGCCTTCGAGTGGCAGACTGAGGACCTTCGCGCACCCGAGATCCGCGCGCGCCTCGAGGGTGCCGCAGCTCCGACTGCTGAGGAGCGTGTTCGCGGCAACGTGGAGAATGTTGCTCAGATCTTCCACGAGCGCGTCACCACGTCGTACACGAAGCAGGCAACGACTGGGCAGTACACCACGCCCTCATCCGCCCCGTATTACACGGCAAGCGGCGAGCCGAACCCTGTCGCGGATGAGCACGGCCACCAGGTGGCTCTTGCTCTGAAGACCATCGCCCGCGATGTGAACTACTCCTTCTGGCACGGCATCAAGGTCAAGCCGACAACCAACGGCACCGCACGGGCGACCGCTGGTCTGCTTTCCGTCGTTACCACCAACCGCATTGCGGTTGGTGAGGTGGTCGACGCCTCGGCTTCGACCGACACCATCACCGGCACGCACGCCTTCTCGGTCAACGACAAGGTTGTGTTCACGAAGGTGGGGGCATCTACTACGGTTCGTCCCGACACCGTGTACTACATCCAGTCGGTATCCACGACCGTTTCGTTCAAGGTCGCGGCTACTCTTGGTGGCTCGGCGATCACCGTGGGCACTGCAACTGTGTCGGTCATCGAAGCCGGAACCACCCTCACTGTCGATGGGATCGAAGGTCTCATGCAGACCGTCTTCGACAATGGCGGAATCTCGGAGCAGGAAACTGCGACTCTGTTCTGCTCGTCACGACAGAAGCGTGGCCTCACCGCCGCGTACGCTGCCGAGTACGGCAAGGCAGACCCGTACGCAGGCACCCGCAACGTGGGTGGCCTCAACCTGCAGACCATCGAGACGAACTTCGGTCTGCTGAACGTTGTGGTGGACCGGGCACTCGCCGCTGACACCATCGCGATTGTGTCGCTCGAGCAGGTTGATCCTGTCTTCATCGACATCCCCGGCAAGGGTGTGCTGTTTGAGGAGGAGCTGGCGAAGGTCGGTTCTTCGATCGACTCGCAGATTTACGGCGAGATCGGTCTGAAGTACGGCAACGTGCTCGCTCACGGCGTGTATCGCGGACTCGCGGTCTAACCCCCTCATGGATGCATTCGCCACCGCCGCGCAACTCGCTACCGCGATGCAGCGCACCTTCACGACTGAAGAGCAAACGTGGGTTACCTCACTGCTCGAACAGGCGGCGGGGATCATGCGTGGCGTGATGCATTCACAGGTTTACCCGTCCTCCCAATCGACGTACCGTGCGTACCCGGTTGGGAGGCGGGTGGCCCTGCCCCAAGGTTTCATCCAGTCCATTGATGCTGTTGAGCTCGCCGGCGTGACGTTGGTAGAAGACACCGACTACACCCGATTCGAGGACACGATCATTCTGGGCTGCAACGACCCAGTGGATATCACCGTCACCAGCGGACTTGATACCGCTCCCGATGATCTGGTGGGCATCAATTGTGCTCTCGTTTCGGGGCCGATTATGACGGTTGAAGCCGGGATCGGGCTCAACGCTGGCGGGTTGAGTTCCGTCGCCCTTGATGACTTCAAAGCGGCATGGGCTGACGGCGGTGCCGAGTCAGGGATGAACCCGACGCCGTTCACGATCGCGTATCTGCAATCCGCCTACGGAACGACCGGCTGGGTAGTGAACACGAAATGACTCTCGCCGCTGGTGTGACGTTGATGGGTCGCCGTACTGCTGAGGCGTTGATGGATTCCACCTGTGTGATCACTCGCGCTGGGTCCCCGACTGTTGACCCTGCTACGGGAGCCGAAACTCCATCGTTGACCACCATCTACACGGGCAAGTGCCGTCTGCGGATGTCTGATGCTCGGTCGGATGAGGTTGCGGCGGCGGGGCAGTCGATCGAGGTCCAGTCGCCGATTCTGTCTCTCCCTGTTACTGCTACAGGGTCGGCTGCTGTGCGAACAGATGATGTGGCGACGATCACGACCCCGTTGGACTCGAACACGGTTGTGGCCCGTATTGCAGGGTTTCATACGCAGACTCATTCGACGGCGCGAAGGTTTCCGGTGGAGGTGCAATCCGCATGACCGCCAACCTAATCTGGTCAGTCGCCCTCGCAGTGGTCGGCATCCTCGGCATCTACCTCGCCGGGAGGAAGAGCCTCTGGGGCTGGGCTGTCGGCTTCGGGGCGCAGGTTCTATGGCTCGTCTTTGGAATTGTCACAGGTCAGTACGGTTTCATTTTTTCTTCCGTTGCGTATGGCATCGTCTACGGACGCAACTGGTTCCGCTGGCGGGTCGAGGCACGAAACGAGGTTGATTCGTGACGGACTTCATCGACATAGATTTCTCTGATATCAACCAGCTTGCGGCGGATCTCGGGAAGGTACCCGATAACGCGGGCCGGAAGATCCGGCAGGCGGTGGAGATCACTGCCCGGAATGTGAAGAAGACCTGGGCTGACAAGCTCAAGGGTGAACCGGGTCTCCCCCATGGTTCACGGAGCATCACCTATGACCTGTCCTCAACTCAAGCGTTCGGTGTATCGGTTTTGAAGGCCGAGATCGGTGCTGAGCGTGGTCGCATGCAGGCCCCCATTGTTGTGGTCAACGAGTTCGGGGCACCCGGTAACAACAGTGCCCCTCGCGGGTATGGTGCTGGTGCTCTTATCGAGAACGCCCCTGACCTTGAGGAAGGTCTGCTGATTGCTACCGCTGAGGCGGAACGTCAGGCAGGGATCGATTCATCGTTCACAGGTTCCCTCGGGGCTGTGCTGAGGGGTAGTTACTGATGACTGCGGCTGACACTGCGGCGGTGAAGACTTTGGTCGAGTCTGCTGGTGCTCTTTCGGGTCACACGTTCGTCACTCTGGTGCCGGCTGGCACGCAGACTCTCCCCTATTGCATCATCCACCCGTCTGAGGGTGTTGACGACACTGACCGGGTGACAGGGCCGAAGGTCACCACTCACCCGGAGTACACCCTGCACATTGTTGGGGCGTCCGCAACATCGGTGCAGACCGTCGTTGGTCTCGTGAAGGCGAAGTTCGTCACTGCTGGCCGTGGGGTCACCGTGACCGTGACAGGTCGCCGGAACAGGCCCGTGTATTGGCGTTCTCCGATGCCGTTGCAAACCGACCGTGATGTTACCCCCTGGCTTGTATATGCGGTGGTCGAGCTCGGTTGGACTAGCGACCCGGCTTAGAGCCTTCTCGCGCACGACTGCCCTTGAAAGGGGTTCATCACCATGCCTGAAAACGAGATCGAACTTGAGGACCGGAAGACCCACAAGAAGGTCACCGTCCCCCTCTCCCACTACCGCCGATGGAAGACATCTCTCGACGTGAGTTTCCGCCCCGTGGCGGAAAAGAAGACCACCGCCCCGGTGGCCGCTACCCCAGCCCCCGAGGGCGAAGAAACCAAGGAGAACTAACGTGACACAGGAAGCTACGCCTCTCAGCGTCAACTCTGATGACAACCTTCGAATCATCGCGGTTGCAGCCGCTGATGACGCCAAGTCTGCCGCCGATCTGGCGGCGGGTGATGACCTGACATACAGCCTCATCACCTTTAACCGCACGATCGCGGAAGCGACAGTCAACGACCCGCGTCTGACCCTCTCTCAGAACCTTTCTCGTCCGGGGAAGACTACCGAGACGATCGAGGTCACTGGTGTCTTCGGTGACGCGGGCGATGTGGCTTATGACGTGTGTGCGCCGGGAACTGTGCTGAATGTGGCTGTCCGCTACTCACTCCCGAACGCGACTGAGCCGGCCGCAGCTCAGATCGCTGACATTCTCCACATCAAGTGTGGTGCGCGACGTAAGAACGCGCCAGTGGAGAACGGTGTGCAGACGTACACGCAAGCGTGGTATCCGATCCTCCCGACTGAGGAAGACGCAGCTATCGCCGCGTAGCAAGTTCCTGCCGCACCGTTTCCACCGGACGGTGCGGCAGGGTCCTCCCCTCGGTGGAAACGGTGGAAGGAAAACGATGACTGAACTATCTTTCGAGGAACAGCTCGATCAGGACATGCAAGCACAGTCCGAGCTCGAGCCCGACTATTCCATCTGTCAAATCGTGGTCAATGGGAAGTTACGTCGGCTGAAGTTCACGCAGATGGATGGTCTCGCGTGGGCTGATGTCTGTGACAGGAACCCGCCCAGGTTGACCAGTGAAGCGACTAAAGCGGGTGAGGTGCCGAAGGTTCTGGATGTTGACCGCGTATACGGGTACAACGTCCTCGGGGCTTCGATCCTCGCCGCTACAACGTCAGGGCTTATGCAGTCCGGTGAGGACTGGGTGCCGCTCTCTGCTGACCGGTGGAAGAAACTGATTCGCGGTCTTGCGGGGGCTCAACTGCGGGCCATAGCGGATGCGATATTTCAGCTTAATCAGTGGGCTCCCGCGTTGGCGGTGACGGAGGCAAAAAAAGCCTTCGAGGTCGAGTCCGCGATGAAGTCGTTCTCGCCCGCTCTCTCGGAATCCCCCGCTCCCGACTCGTCGCAGAGTGGCCCCGCCGCGACATAGACATGATGCTCGCCCTCCAACAAGTTGAGGAGGAGACGGGGCCGTTGGGGATCTCCCGCGTCGATGCGACCAACCCTGCAAATCAGCACAGGTTTGTTGCCCGTGGCCCTGTCGTGGACTGGGCTGAGCAAGCTCTCTCCAGGGCGAAAGACGCCTACTACAAGAGGTACGACACCGACCCGAAGAACCCGATCGACAGATCAGGGCATCTCTGGTCAGTGCAGTTGAAAAACCAATAAATACAAAGACAGGCGGTGGTTCTCATTCCCGAGCGCACCGTCAAAGTGAATCTGATTGCTCAGGTCAACGGCTACATCGCTGGCATGGAACAGGCTGCGGCACGTACCAGAACGTTGGGTACCGAGGCTGAGAAGTTAGCGGCGAAACGTCAGGCTATTCAGCAGCTCGGAACCGGGTTGCTAGCGTTCGGGGCTTTGGCTGCTGCTGCTGTTGGTATCGCGGTAAAGAAGTTCGCGGACTTCGACGCGCAGATGTCGAACACGCAGGCTGCGACTCAGGCGTCTGCTGAAGATCTGATTTTGCTTCGTGATGCCGCTCTGGATGCTGGTGGCGCAACGGTGTTTACCGCGACTGAGGCTGCTCAGGCTCTCGAGGAGTTGGGGAAAGCTTCTCTGGGGACGAAGAACAGTATCGATGCTCTCGGTGGGACTTTGGCGCTCGCGGCTTCTGGGCAGATTGAGGTTGCTCGAGCTGCGGAGGTCATGGCGACTACTCTGAAGCAGTTCGGGCTGGATGGCACACAGGCTGGACATGTCGCGGATGTGTTGTCGGCTGGCGCTGGTAAGGCTCTCGGTTCTGTTGAGGACTTGGCGCAGGGTCTCAAGTTTGTTGGTCCTGTGGCTGCGTCGATGGGTGTCTCTCTTGAGGAGACCACGGGTGCGCTGGCGTTGTTCGCTGATCAGGGCATCATTGGGGAGCAGGCTGGTACTTCTCTCCGTGGTGTGCTGTCGTCGCTGACTTCGCCGTCTTCTGAGGCGGGTAAAGAGATTGAGCGTCTGGGCATCAAGTTGTACGACACTGGTGGTCGTTTTCTTGGGGTGGAGAACACTGCGGGGCAGCTCGATAAGGCGTTCGGTGGTTTGACTGATCAGCAGCGTGACCTGTCGTTGGGTCTGATTTTCGGCAACCAACAGGTGACCGCAGCTCGGGTGTTGTTCCAGGGTGGCGCGAAGGATGTTGCGAAGTACACCGCTGAGGTGAACGACACTGGTTATGCGGCGAGGATCGCGGCGCAGCGGATGGACAACCTCAAGGGTGATGTTGAGAAGTTGGGTGGCGCGTTCGACACTGCTTTGATCAAGTCGGGGTCGGGGGCGAACGATGTTCTGCGAATTCTTGTGCAGTCGGTCACTGGTCTGGTGGATCTGATTGGTGGGCTCCCGACACCGGTGCTTGGTGCCGGTTTGGCGATCGGCGGATTGACTGCTGCAGTCGCGTTGGCTGGCGGAGGGTTCCTCGTTCTTGCGCCGAAAATCGCTGCGGCGAAAACTGCGCTTGGAACTCTTGGGATCACTGCAAAGTCTGCGGCGATCGGTATCGGAACGACTGCGGGGGCACTCACGGCTGCGACGCTAGTCATCGGCTATTTTGTTCAGAAGCAGGCTGAGGCGACAGCTAACACGGCAGAGTTCAAGGACTCGCTTGACCAACTCACGGGGGCGACCACGGAGTACACCCGTGAGTTGGTGGCTAAGAAACTTGCGGAAGCCGGCGCGTTCGATGTCGCTGAGCAGGCAGGTATCTCGCAACGAGAGCTGACAGACGCTGTGCTCGAGGGCGGGGATGCTCTCATTGAGGCGAATGTGAAGATGTCAGCAGTTGCTACGAACAATCCACTGACCTATTTCCTGCCGTTCCTTGGTCTGAGTGCGAAGAATGCTGCTACTGATGTGAGCCGTCTCGGTGACTCGGTTGTTCAGGCCGGCGACAACTTGGACGACGAGAAGGCTGCGGCGAAGGGTTCTGCTGAGTCGACTCAGGATGCAGCCGCTGCGTACCAGTCTGCTGCGTCGAAAGCGGAGGGTCTGAACAGCAACCTGAATTCTCTGATTGACACGATCAACAAGGCGAATGGTGTCGGTCAAGATGCCGTCTCAACAAACGCCGCCTACCAGCGGGCGCTCGCAGATGTGCGCGAGAAGGTTGGCAGTCTAGAGGGCGGACTGGACGAGTCCACCGAGGCCGGATCAGCTAACTCTGACATGCTTGCAGACCTGGCCAAGAAGTCGCAGGATGCTGCGAAAGCTCAATTGGAGCTCGACGGCAATTCGGATGCCTATTATGCGACGGTCGCAGCCGGCAGGCAGGCGTTGTACGACAATGCTTTGGCGATCAGCGGAAATGCAGATGCGGCGCAAGCATTGACCGACAAGGTGTACGGGATCCCAACTACACGAGAGGTGCAGTTGACGGTCGAAGCGTCACAAGCGAAACGTGAACTTGATGGGGTGCAAGCCTCACTCGATAAGTTCAGGAACTCGGGTGTCACCTTGAGCGCCTATGTGAACCGGCTCCCGAACGAGAACGGCAACCTATATGGGGGTGGACGTCCTCAAGCGTTCGCTGATGGTGGTTTCCCAACGGGGATCTACGCGGGCCGTCAGGGTGGAATTCACAAGTTCGCGGAAGAGAACGTGGGCTGGGAAGCGTACATCTCTGGGAAGCCTGGGCAGGGTGACCGGAACCGGGCTATCTGGGCTGAAGCCGGCCAACGTCTTGGAGTCTCCCCGACTCAGACCAGCGCCACGCGGAATCAGAAGATCGACCTGAACGTCTCTGGTGTTGACCCAGAAGTTGCGGCTGAGCGTGTCTATCAGAGGCTGAAAGCCGGATTGGCGAACCTGTGAGCACTCCAATCGTTGCCACCATCGGAGCGCTTTCGTTCGCCGTCGATGACAGCTCAGATCACACCCTGGCGACGATGGAGGGATGGTATTCGGGAGCGCCCAAGCGGGTCGAAGTGGAGAACAACCCGAACTCAGATGGGGCCTCTGACGTTGACCAGGATTTTAGGGCTGCTCGAGTGATCACCCTCAATGGTTTGCTGTCAGCCGCGTCCACCGATGAAGCAATCCCGGTGTGGGATGCGTTCGCGGCCCTGCAGCCAAGCGGAATCCCATCCACGTTCAGTGTGACCGACGCGATGGGAACACGGAGCTGCACCGTTTCAGTTGCAGTCAATGACATCGACCCAGGCATTGATGGGGATGCCGCCTATGTGCTCCAACTAGTGGCACGAGATCCAGTCAAGTACGGTGCGGAAACAACTTTGGCCACGGGTCTTCCGACTGCGGGGGGTGGGCTCGAGTACAACCTGTTCTCTGGTGGGTCCGGTGGCGCTCTCTACTACGGGGCGAATGGAACGCTGGGTCGTGTGTCGTTGGCGAACTCGGGTACGGCAACGGTCTGGCCGTCCGTGACCGTTACAGGCGAGCTGACTACTGGGTTCTACGTGCAGAAGCTGACGACGGGTGAGGTTGTCCGTTATGACCGTGTTGTCCCTGCCGGTTCAACGGTGGAGATCAATTTTCGGACTGGCGAAGTCCTCATAGACAGCCTGTCGGATGGGTCCACCTATCTGACCCGTTACGAGTTTTTCAGCATTTTGCCTGGTGAGACCTTCGATGTGCAGCTCAATGCGATCGGTGGATCATCCGGCACCCCAACAGCTACTTGGACTATTGCGAATGGGTACTGGTAGTGGTTACGTACATCATTGGGGATCTGCTCACTGGTCGTCGTATTCAAACCCTCCCGGCCCTATCGGGCTCATGGTCTGAGGGCATCAACGATGCCGGTGAAGTGTCATGCACTGTCTCGCTCAGAAACCGGGTGGTGAAGCGTCTTGGGCTGAGCCAGTCGGCGTTGACGGGTAAAGCGTTTTTGGCGGCAGTTGAGGGCGATACGGTTCTTCAGGCTGGACCGATTTGGGATCACGACTATGACGGTGATGGTCGACGTCTGACGTTGCGCGGTGCTGGGCTGTTGTCGTATTTCGATCACCGTACGGTCTTGCCGGTGCTTGTGGGTCGCCTCCCTTCTGACCCGACCACGGATACCCGGTATATGCCGCAGGATCTTTCCCCTGATTCGTCTTATCCGTGGCCGACTGACACTCGCCGATCCTTGCAGGGAATCATGGTCGGCTTGTTCGCGCAGGCGCTTTCCTGGCCTTCGGGCAATGTCCCGCTTACTCTTCCGTCTGTGATCGCTGGTACCTCGGAGCGTCCGTACCGTGGGTCTGATGTTGCGCCTGTGGGTGAGCGTGTTCGAGAGCTCACCCAGGTGATCAACGGGCCAGAAGTGCGCCTAACCGCCCAGTGGACGACTGACCATCTCGGCATCCAATGGGTTGCTGAGATCGGTACACCCACCCAACCGTTGATATTCTCCCCGCAACGCCCTGTCTTCTACATCGGCGTCGACAAGTCTTCAGTGACTCGACTGCGCGTTACCACGAACGGGACCAAGTTAGCCTCGCAGGCATTCGCCTCGGGTGGCCGATCGGTCGATAAAGCGTTGGTATCCGTGTCTACCGATTCGACGTTGACCGCTGCTGGTTACCCCCTCCTTGAGGTGGTCGATTCGGCGCACTCCACCGTCGAGGAACTGGGTACGTTGCAGGAGTACTCCGATGAGGCGGTCATGCGCGGGCGGAAGCCATACCAGACGTGGACGTTCACCCACAACGTATCCACTCAACCGTTTCTCACCTCGTTCCGTGCTGGTGACTTTGCTGAGGTTCGTGTGACCGATGACCCGTACCTGGAAGCTGGACCTCACATCATGCGGATACTGGGCCGGTCTGGTGATGTTCGATCCAAAACTGTTGATCTGACGTTCGCCCCGGAGGTTTGACATGGGTTACCCCTCCCCGCCGGGTGACGAGATCAAACAACTGTTCGAGTTGATCCGCAGAATTGTTGCTCGCCTTTCTGAACTTGAGCGACCTACAGGATCGCAGACGGCGGAGGCACTTGCGACACTGACCGATCTGGTGAACGGCCTACTGGAGCAGGCGGATGTCAATGCGACGGGGAGTGTCACCGCTGGGACTTCCGTTTCCGCTGGGACTTCCGTTTCCGCTGGGACTTCCGTTTCCGCTGGGACGACAGTCACAGCAGGCGGGACCATTTCAACACCGGGCACCGTCGTAGGGACAACTGGGATTACCTCGACTGGTGCGTACGGGTTCGACATCACCTACACCCGCCGTGGCGCGTGGTGGGGAAATGATGGACGGGCTGGGTATGCCTCCTCAAGTCTCAACAAGAAGAGTCTTCGCCCAGATGTTGATGGCCCTGACATTCAGACGCTCCTCAATGCCAAGCGAATTTCCACTCATTTCAACTACAAGGCAGAGATCGACAAGCGGGACAATCCCGAGAACCCGGATTACGACCCGCATTACAAGGTCGCGGTCGAGTGGGGGTCGATTGCTGAGTGGTTTCACGAGCTCGGTCTGTGGCAGTTCGTCGTCTACGAAGATCACGAAAAGCCAATAGCACTTCACTACGAAATGATGGGTCTTCTTGGTGTGGAAGCCGCGCGCACGGTTTGGGCTGCGTTTCAGGTCCACAAGCAGAAGACCGACGATCGGCTGACTGCAATTGAGCGGGCTTTAGGGCTTTAGGGCTTGTACCAAGCTACGCACTGGTTCGCGTCGTTGTACTCGACGCACGGCTGACCGTTGTGGGTCGTCTGGCAGTTCGTCTCATTTCCTGCACCGTCAACCTGACCGGCTTTCGTTCCGGCTGGACACTTCACCGGCCCAACCGGAACCGGCGGTGAAGATACAGGGGCGACCTCATCCGATACGACCTCAGGCGCGACAGGAATTGGTGTTGAAGCCACTTCGCCCTGCTCGACTGAGATCCGGGGCGTCTCGCTGGCCTGAGGTGTGGGAACACCTAGCAGCCCGATGGTCGCGGCGACACTGATCGCGACTGCAACAGCAGCGCTACCGCCGATGATCCCCCACGTTCGTTTCTTTGCCATATGGCAGACATTAATGCCTCCCACCGATTTCCGCCATAGCACGCCCACTACTGGGGCGCAACCGAAAGGCCCCACATGACCGCAGTAAAGGGACTCGGAACCTACGGCAACGCTGTAGGGGTAGTCACACCACTGGACCACAAGATGGCTGACGCTGGTCTGATCTCAAAGACCGCGCTCAATGCGGTGCGACCCGGATTGTTCTGGGGAGGAACCGCAACTATCGTCTCTGGCACTGCCGGGATGGCCTACTCAGTCGCGGCTTACAACTGCGTCACCACTAGGGGAGCATCAGCCGGCGTAGTGCTGGGCGGGAACGATGGCACCTTGTCAGTTGCGACCACCGCAGCTCCTGGGTCTAACTCGCGCATCGACATCATCTACCACTGGCACCGTGAATACTCCCTCGATGGTGTGGACTCCAACCCAGTCATTGGTGTTGTGCAGGGAACGGCTGCGGCTGTCCCTGTTGCCCCGTCGTTGGGTGCGTTTCCTGGCGCAATCGAGTTGGCTCGCGCGACAGTAGGGGCAGGTATCACCGCGACTAGCTCTGCAACGATTACTCAAACTGCTCCCTTCACGGCCCTTGCCGGGGGGATTATCCCTTTCAGAAACACAACTGAAAGGGACGCAGGAACCTATCTTGAGTCTCAGTTGGGTTGGCTGCTCGATTCAGACTTGTCGATCCAGTTCAACGGCACTAGTTGGTCAGCATCCAACTCGGGAAGTCTTCTGATGAAACCTACATCGACTGCGGTTGGCTCAGGAACAGCGACTATCAATGATGCCGGCAAGGTTACATTCACCACTGCTGGGACGTCGTTGAGTTTGAACGGATGCTTTACAGCAGGATTTGACAAGTATCGGGTTGTCATTGAGATCACTGCCTCGAGTGCAGCGAACCAGATCAGTTTGTGGTTGCGGGCTTCGGGTACAGATGCATCTACGAACTACTACAGCATGGCTGGGTATATTGCGCCGGCATCAACTATTGGAGCTGCGACTGTCGTTACTGCCAGCTCATCATTTGGTGCTGTGACTATCACACCGGCTGTCATCCATACGATCACTTTGAGTCTCAGTAATGTGGCGGCGGCTGCCACGACTGTGCTGTTCGTGGACACTGTTGATGCCCCGACTGGGACCGTTCCAACTCGTGGTTTTTATGCGGCGCAGAACACCAACGGGACCTCTTATGACGGGTTCACGATCAAACCGAATACGGGGACTATCACTGGTCGTGTGACCGTTTATGGCGAATACAACGGATAGCGGATGACCGACAATTCACTCCCAGCGAGCTGGGTTCAACTCTCGGTTCGAACCTCGGCGCGAGGGCCGTTCTTAGACCCTGACGGCCGCTTGTACTGCACAACTAACTCGGCGGCTGCATTTGAGGCGCTCAACCGCGAGTTCATCGCCCACTTCGGGTATGCCCTCCCGGTGATAGAAGCGGGGCGCACCCGGAACCGGCAGAACTATCTGTACCAGGGCTATATCAACCACCTGCCCGGGTTCAACCTCGCCGCCCCACCCGGACACTCTGTGCATGAGTTCGGGAACGCCTGGGACTTCGGCGGCAAATGCGCCACCCACGGTACTGCGGAGCATAACTGGCTCGTGGCGACTGGTCCACGGTTCGGGATCATCTGGACCGGCAAGAACTTCAGCGTGGTCGAAGCCTGGCACTTCGAACAAAACGGTCTGATCGTCGCTGGCCACGGCACCCCGATCATCGAAAAGAAAGCAGACCCTGACATGCCCGATTACTACCACGCAAACGGCGGCTCCGACGATGGCCTTATCGTCAACGGTTGGGTGTACAAGCAGGTAGGTGATGGTCCTCTCTTGGGGATCTCGAACCTGGAATATGAGCACGTCGTTGTGACGCAGCAGCGTCCGGTGTGCGACACCCTCAGCGGCAACGACATTCGCATCATCGCCATGCTGTACGGGTTCGCCGAGTACCTGCCGATCCCCAAGGGCTTCACCGACATTCATGACGGCACGAAGCTCACCGGGCGGGGACCACTCACTGGGCGGATCATCCGCGATGTGACAACCGATCCGCAGTACCCCACAGTAACCGTCGCTAAATAACCTCCTAGACCGTAGGAGGTCACCATGGCTGAAGAAGAACCTGCCACTCGTATCACCCTCCGCGACGTGTACAAAGTCGCACTCGAAACCCGTGATGCAGTCAACCCTCTCCCCGACCGGGTATCCGACCATGAGATCCGCATCCGTGCGATCGAACGGTACCTGTGGATCTGGATTGGTGCTGCCGGGGTTGTGGGTGCTGGCGGGTCGCAACTGATCGCAACTCTTCTCAACACCACAACCTAACGAAAGGCACCCCCATGAACATCAGCCCGAAAGTGATCGCCCCCGCGATCTTCAACATCATCCTCATTGGAGTAGTCGCCGCTATTGCTGGCATCACTCCCGACCTGCTCACCTTCCTCGGCCCGTGGGCGGGTGTCGCCTACCTTGGCATCGCTGCGATCGGCACAGCCCTCGCCGGGTACATCAAACGCGACCCAGCTCGAGACCTCACCTACGCAGACACGTTCAACGATGGTGCCGGCGAACTCCCGGTGCAGGGCGAGTGAGCGGCGACCCGTACTACGTGCCCGAAGACCCAGCCGAGCTCGTAGCCTGCGAATCCTGCCAGTGACCGTCTAACACGACTAGACAGAACAAGCCCCGCCCCTGATCCTCACAACGGATCTCGGGCGGGGCTATTCGTCGTTAGGCAGTGAGGCGACGATCTCGATACGCTACGCGCATGAACCGAATCAGTATCGTGGGGATCACGTTAGGTGTACTACTGCTTACCGGATGTGCCCCGCAAGCAGCGTCGTTAGCCGAGATGGGCTGTCGGTCAATTGATGAATACCTACCAGAATTCGATTCTGCGGAGGCTGGTGACATGAGCGCCGCCGAACTGCAGTCACTCAACGATCGGGTGGTTGAAGAGTTACGGCTGGGATATTTCGATGATGAGACTCTCGGATGGTTCCGACTGCTCGCGGACCCTTTGGGGGATGCCCTCGGGGAGAGCTTCACTCCCGTAGATGACTACGCCTCGTGGCGTGGTCATGCCATTAGCTACTGTCAGGGCGATGTTGGCTGGGTCATGAATAACGCATGATCCCTATATCCCCTCGCTTTTTGATGGTCGGCTACACTCGCGGCTACACTGAGCAACGGGTAAGGCGACCACTTCCCTGTGTTTACTTGTACCCCCGGTCAGGTTCGAACTGACACTGGGACGATTTTAAGTCGTCCTACCGGTGTCGGTAATGGCTTGCATTCTGGCGTTTCTGGCATATAAGGTGTCCATACGGGCACACACGGGCTCGTGCCGAAACGTAGCAATGGCTACACCATCGGCTACACCTCCTTGGCCGGAAGAAGACACCGTGCAGTTCAAGCACATTTACCACAGAAGACCCCGCCATACCGGCGTGATCAATCAAGCAGTTTGGTCAGCCCATTCCAGATGAGGTGAGGGAGCAACGGCGCTCCCACCCTCGTCCAAACAACAAGGAGACAACATGCGCGGCAAGGGTGAAGGTGGCATCTACCGAGTACCCAAGGATAGGAAGCAGCCCCTCAAATACTGGGTGGGAACCATCGAACTACCGTCACACGATGGAGACCGCAGGAAGATCACCCGACGTCGTAAAGACAAGGTTGCCCTGATCGCCGAGATGGAATCCCTGCGCTCTGAACTGAAGAAACGCGGCGACCTTCCCACCAAGGGGCAGACGGTCGACCAGTGGTTCTCCTACTGGTTCGAACAGATCGCGAGTAAAGAGGTACGGCCCAACACTCTCCGGGGTTACAAGTCCGTCGTGTTTCAGCACATCATCCCCGAGATCGGGAAGGTGAAGCTCGAGAAGCTGACCGCCGCCCACATCCGCCGAGTCCACGACCGGATCACCGATTCTGGGCTGTCATCCACGTACGCACTCCTGGCCCACCGGGCCATGTCCGTGTCACTCAAGGTCGCCGTCAGGGAAGGGCGTATCGGTCGTAACCCTGCCGAGCTCACCAATGCCCCCAGGAAGTCGTCAGCGCCCCGTGAAGCCCTCAACCTGGACGAAGCGTTGGCGTTGCTCGAACACGTAACCAAGGACCCAGAGATGGGCGCACGGTGGGCCACCGCGATCCTCACAGGTGCGCGCCAGGGCGAAACGATCGGAATCGAACAGGACCGGGTATCGGATGTCATCGACCTGTCCTGGCAGATCCAGCGACTCCCCCTCACCGAGACGATCGGTGTACCCAAGGTACCCGCTGACTTCGAGTACCGTCACCTCTCCGGTGGCCTGTACCTGACCCGCCCGAAGTCCTCGAAAGGTTGGCGAATCATCCCGCTCATCGACCCCCTGAAAACGATCCTTGAGCGACACATAGCTGCAGCGGAACCCAACCGTTGGGGACTCCTGTTCACCTCGAATGGGAAGCCGCTGGACCCCGCAAAGGACTGGGAGAACTGGCGCACACTTCTAGCCGAACTAGGCATCCAGAAGAACGTCACCATCCACGACTTACGCCACACGGCTGTTGACCTTCTCTATCTGGCCGGCGTACCCGAAGACCTCATCTCCGAGATCGTCGGTCACTCCACTCGCACCATGACCAGGGCCTACAAAACCCGCAGCAATAACGTTCGACTGCTCGGAGCGATGGAGCAATTCTCGACCCTGTTCACTCTGCCAGCCGGTGAACGTTCAGATACACCCGCAGCAATCGAACAGTGACCCCCAGCTCAAGCGACAGACGGGCAGGGTCTGGGGTCCACCGCATCAAGTCCACAAGCTCGTCATAGTCGATCAGATTCTCTGCCGCGTATCGGTCCGCCTGTACCTCATGCTTCGGACGGTCGTCCCTGTGTCCGAGATCTGCGTGCCCGATACCGTGGGCTAATGCAGTGCGCTGGTGAACGTGCCGCAGGCCGTCTCGTAGCACAATCGTTTTGTGATCGGGTAGCCACAGCTCATTCGCTGTTCGGATTGGTCGGACGATGACTTGGATGCCGAGTGCGTGTGCGTGGTCGAAAGGATCGTAGTCACGACCACTAGGGAAGGTCGGGCTCGTCTTCCCGTTCTTCGGGGTTGTCCTCTGCGGCGGCATCTAGTTCCTGAATCTGCTCGGTCGTCATTGACTGGGCCTCGTTCTGCTTACGTTTCGTGGCGATCTCGTCAGGTGTATCGGTCGCCTCCGACATCAGTCGTTCAATTCCGCCGTAGTTGGCGATCGCGCGATCAAGAATCTCGCTAGGCCTCACGCCTAACACTTCCCCGATCTTGACCAATTCGCTGACCAACAGTGGGGCCTCTCCACGAATACGACGCCCGAAGGTCTGGGCGGTGATCCCGGTCGCCTCCACCATCTCTTCCTGTGTGCGGCCTTGAACCGTCATCACAGCATTGATCGCAGCGCCGAGATGTTGGGCAAAGGTAACTGGCTTGATTTTCTTGGGCACCACATCACTTTAGCGACTGAATCCCCCAAAAATGCGAGATATGGGTCCAGATGTGCTTGTGTTGCCCACATTCGGCGTGTTATATTTCATATGTGTCAGATAGAAGATCACCAGAACGCGAATCCGCTAGCGCCCTAGCTGCGGAGATCGCCCACAACAAGGCCGTCAGCCTTCCGAGTTCAAACCTGCATGAGCGTCTCACCCACGCGGATTGCAGCGTCGAGGAGCTTGTGAGGGCTGGCGGCCTTTTGGGTTTGACCACGACCGAATTGGTGGACCCCTAATGCCAGAACAGATCGTTCTCGACAAGCTTGCCTACTCAATCCCGAACTTCGCGAAGGCTGTGGACCTCTCTGTAGAGGGAGTCAGGCAACACATCCGCGACGGGAACCTTGTGCCTTCGTACTCGAAGTCGAAGCCGCTGATCATGCGCGAGGAAGGCGAGAGATGGCTCCGGTCGCTCCCGTCTGAGCGTCCTGGGGGTGGATCGTGAGTGGGTCACTCCCGAAGGACAGCCGTCTCCGCTTCACCGTCACTGGTTACGAACACGGCCCCAATACCTGGTGTGACGAGGAAGGCGACCACACCTACGTCTTCCCCCCGACCCGTCGTGACCCAGACAGTCTCGCCGCGTTTGATCGTCCCGCTGATCGTGTCGGACAGTCCAACCCTGTCTGTGTCGTCCACACCTCGGATGAGCGTCGCCCCGTTGTAGATGAGATCCCATTTCGCCATACGGACACCGTAGCGGCGTCCCCCTGATCTGGGTGGGGAGTTCGCCCGAAGCCCTCCCCACCCTCAGCCGGTTTCAGGCCCGACCCCTGATTCCGGCACCCCGTCTCTAACAGCCGAAAGGAATGTCGTGTCTCGAGAGTGGAAGCCCGTCCGTCCTGACGGCAAGCGTGAGTGCCCGGAATGCACCAACTCGTATCGGGCGCACAAGTCTGACGAGTTCGCTGTGGTCGCTCACTTCGATTACTCGACCCGCCCCCGTCGCTGGTGCCCTGGTGGTGCCCCGCCGAAGGATGCGTCTAAGCGGACGCCAGTTCGGGATTTCCGTCCAGCACTGATCCGCTGACCCCAAACTTCATAACGCTTTCCACGGTTCCGCTGTCACAGAGACCACGCGGAGGGGAGCAGATAAATATCGCGAGCAGGTTGAGTCCCAGGCGTCGTTGTGGGCGTGGCTGTATTCCCTGCTCTCTTGGTCTCTCGTTCTGAGGGAGTGCGTAAGCGGGTAGTTGTCGTGCCCCATCACTGAAGGAACGAGAGACCGCATTGACCTCTAGCTCAGTTGGCAGAGCGCCCGCCTGTTAAGCGGGATGTCGCAGGTTCGAGTCCTGCGAGGTCAGCAATGCGGGGCGAGTGACCGTCTTGGACGGTGTGCAGATATGCCCGGAGTCTCGCAGAAGTCCCGGTGGTTCCAAGGGGTTGGTTAGGTCCGGCCGCGCTAAGGCATCGCCACCGGGCACCCACATTCCATCTAGCAGGGAGGCACCAAATGAACAGCAACACTCTCGTCAGAACGTCCGACCCTGAGACGTCCAAGAAAGCTGCAGCCCGCACCGTCGCGAAGCTCAACGCATTCCGTAGGGCTGTCCTCGTTCTGGTGCGTGAGGAACCGCTAACCATCGGATCAGAACTGAACCGGTTGTACCAGCTCCGGTACGAGCGCCGCGAATGGCCCGCCGCGAAGTACGACACCCCACGTAAGCGTCTCTCTACCCTGCACGACATGGGGTTGGTTGAGCCGGTCGGGGTGAAGGACGGAGAGCGTCAGTGGATGATCACCGAAGCCGGATTGCAGGTGATCGCATGAGCGTCACGATGACTTCCGGTGAAGCTGCCGTGTCGAAAGACCTGCATGTTGAGTGTGCCGATCAGGTGTCGTTCAACGGTCACACCTACACGTACGGCTGCGAGTTCCACGGAACCGTGAACGTCGTCGGTGACCGAGAGACCCGCGAGACCTGGTGGGAATGCCCCTCTTGTGGTCTCGACCACTACGGATTGATTGAGGACTTCCGATGAGCCAGATAGATGAGATCCGCAGCATCCTCGGGATGCCTGAACTGACGGTCGTGATCGCACCGGAGCTCGACTTCGACGTGACGTGCGAGTCACCCCGCCACGAAGTCACCGATAGTCCGGTTGCGGAGTACTGGCAGATCGGCCCGTGCGCTTGCCTCACTGGGTACAGGTGCGATTCGTGTGTGCAGTACAACCGTTCCTTTGACCGGTCGAAGGTCAGTTGCGATACGTGCGGGTGTGTAGCGCCTGCCGAGTCGCTTGAGATATTCCCTCTCCCTGGTGGTACCCGGTGAGACTCCGCCATCAGGCCATGTGGTTGGCCATCCTCATCCTCGCCGGTCTGACCGTCTGCGGGATCGTCTACAACTGGTCTGCTCTGCCTACCACCCCTGTTGAACCAACGTTCGGGCAACTCGACACCCTCTATTTGGAGACCCCATGAACGACGGCTTGATCCTCACTTGGGGTTTCCGAATCGGAAAACGCCCATTCCGCTGGGTAGTCGGGAACGCGAAAGCAGAACGCCACATCGGCTTCGGCTTCGCGATCCTAGCCCGCTGGGAATGGGATCTCTTGAAGGGGTCCTACTGATGGACAGAACTGACGCATATCCACCCGGCTACTACAAAGACCCGGAGTACATGGAGAAGGTGCTCGACCAGTGACCCTCACCGTCTACAACGAGCTCGAACAGGGCACCCCGGAATGGCACGATGCCCGCCGAGGCATCGTGACCGCATCCGTCCTCGGGCAGCTCATCACACCAGGAACCGTCAAACCCTCGAGCAACGACTACTCACGGTCGACCACCCTCCACCTGGTCGCCGAACGGATCACCGGACACACCGAGGACACCTTCCTCTCGGCTGACATGGCACGCGGTCACTTCGATGAGCCATACGCCCGCGAGGTGTACTCCGAGCACTACGCCGACGTGACCGAAGTTGGGTTCATGGTCCGCGATGACTGGGGATTCAAGATCGGGTTCTCACCTGACGGACTCGTGGGCGAAGACGGCGCGATCGAGATCAAGTCCCGCAAGCAGAAGGCCCAACTGTCGGTGATCCTCCACGACGAGGTACCGATGTCCAACATGGCCCAACTACAAGGCGGACTGCTGGTCTCTGGGCGGTCATGGATCGATTACGTGTCCTACTGCGGTGGCATGCCTCTCTATACGAAGCGAGTTCTGCCTGACCCGAAATGGGCAACCGCGATCCTCGACGCCGTGCGTGCCTTCGAAGACACCGCCGCGAAGATGACCGCTGCCTACGAGCTCGCAACCATTGACCGACCCGCCACCGAGCGGATCGAACAGTACGAAGAAATGAGACTCTGAGATGGACCTCACCGAAAGCATCGCCCCCAAATCGGACCAATTGGATGCGATCGACCTCATCACTGGCCCTCGCACTTTCACGATCGAACGGGTGACCGCGAACAACGCAGACCAGCCGTTCAATTTCCACCTGGCCGGGTTTCCTCGAGTGTGGAGGCCAGGGCTATCCATGCGAAGGGTGATCGTCGCAGCCTGGGGATCAGACGCCGCGAAATATGCGGGCCAGACGATCACGCTGTACTGCGATAACTCAGTGCAATTCGGCGGAGAGGCCGTGGGAGGCACCCGCATCAGTCACATGAGCGGCATTGACAAGCCTCTGAAAGTCCCGCTTCTGGTGAAGCGCGGAAAGAGTGCCGTCTTCACAGTCCAGCCGATCGAACGTCAGGTACCTGGCCGTGACTGGCTCGCTGAACTCAATCTGGCTGGCGACGACATCGATGCGGTGACCGCGCTCGGCAAGGCTGCTCGAGCAGGTCAAGCGCCAGCCTCGGTTATCGAACGGATCCTCGAACGTCACACTGCGCTGAAGCAGCCTCAGTGACCCGCAGCCGAGCGACCGCGAAAGCGGCCGGTTCATCGTTCGAAACGCTTGTAGCTTCTGGTCTCGCCGACATGCTTGATGACGACCGGATCGAACGGCGCACCAAGAACGGGCGACTCGACCGGGGCGACATCACCGGAGTGAAAACAATCCGTGGTGGTCGTGTGGTCCTCGAGGTAAAGGACTACGGCGGGCAGATACACGCCACCGAATGGCTGCGAGAAGCCGCTGTAGAGACCGCAAACGACGACGCCGCGATCAGTGCCGTCGTCATCAAGAAACGCGGCACACGAGTCCCAGGCGAACAGATGGTCCTCATGTCACTCGCCGACTTCGCCTGCCTACTCCAAGGCGGACCAGAGAACCTACGCGGCTACTAGCCGAACGACAAGCAACAAACGCTGAAGGCCGGAGGCCGCATGCCCAGAGGGCGAATCATTCATCCCGACTTCTGGACCGATTCGAAGATGGTCAGGCTCTCACCGCTTGCCCGTCTCCTGTTCATCGGTTCATGGAACTACGCCCACTGTGACCAGGGGCACCTGACCGATGACCCGGAGGGTTTGGTTATGAAGGTGCTCCCCCGAGACAACGTGAACGTCGATGAATTGCTCGGAGAGTTGTTCAAGGAGGGCGTTGTCGTCAGAGAGGAACTGCCCGGAGGGCGCACCTATCTGAGAGAACCGAACTTCGGGAAGTGGCAGCAGAAAGACGACGGCAGATGGGCTACAAAGTGCCCAATCTGCCGAGAACACGCACAACCACGGGAAACCACGTACGTGCACGACCGTGGTTTCCGTGGAGGGGAGGGGAAGAG
>Ga0075012_10001063_pt1 | contig 28691 bp, 21 predicted proteins | sample All_14_2_FD_71474 | JGI IMG/M metagenome (GOLD analysis project Ga0075012, IMG submission 71474) | Freshwater microbial communities in response to fracking from Pennsylvania, USA - Allegheny Zone_MetaG_DW_15 | ecosystem: Environmental > Aquatic > Deep subsurface > Groundwater > Drilled...
GTTAAAAGGTGGGTAAAATTAGGCAAAACTGCTTGAAACTCCTTGCTCAATCGTGTTTTTGCTAAAAATAGCCCTAAATGACAAGAGGGCTGACACATTGGTGTCCGCCCTCTTGCTTTTAATTCCGATTTGGAAAGCTTACATTATTTCACAACTGAAACTTTGCGAGTAATGCTACCTTCTTCCGTGCGGATTTTCACGAAGTACATGCCTGTGCTGGCAGGGTTCTTCCACTGTACGTTTTGCGCACCTGCGCCGACCAGTTGGTTGTCGAGCAATGTAGTCACCAATTTGCCAGTAACATCGTAAACCTCCAAGGTCACGTTGTTGGCCTGTGCCATAGTGAAATCAATATTTACCACGCTGGAAGCTGGGTTCGGGAAGACCTTCACGTCACCTGCAACAATTGCATCTTCAACGCCGCTCAGGAATGTGCCGCCAATGTTGATGTTGTCCATGAAAAGGTTGTTGCCATAGTCAGAAGTGAACTCGAAGCGAACGATAACTTCAGGTGCATCATCAAAGGCAGACAGGTCAATTTTGTCCTTACGCCATTGGGTACCAGTTGGGAGGAAGAAAGCTTGCGAAGATGAAACAGTTTTGAGCTGAGCACCAGCCTTGTCATAGACAGATGTCCAGTTGTCACCACAATCAGTAGAAACTAAGATTTCCAAGCGGTCGTTTTCACTAGAAAACTGACGGTAGGCGATATCGAAAGACAGGGTGTCGTTGATGTAGCTTTCCCAGTCAAGCTTGTAGAAAGTCATGGAAGAGGTTGTACCAGCAGCCATGTTGTAGAAATCCACCAAGATGGACTTGTCAGATTGTCCAAAGCCACCAAGCACGTCAGTTGGAGCACCACCCAAAGATTCGATGTAAGGTTGAGAAACGACACAGAGGTCGAGGAGGCTGCTCCTTTGACCGATTGCATTGGAAGGAGTTTCGCCTTCGGTGTCGGCTTCTAGGTCTTGAACGAGCACGTGCCCGATTGGGTCAGCAGGAATGGCAGAGAAGAATTCGCTTGCAGACAAATCGTTCAGCAAGTTCACATCAATTGCGCCATTGTTGATATTGGTTACGTCATAGCCGATTTCAAGACCACCACCAGTCATTGTGATGCCGGGAAAATCAACTGTTTCGCTAGCACCAGGTGCGAGTGAGCCAGTCCAAGCCTGCGTCACTGGTGTGCCACCGTTGACTGTATAGCTTACATCGAAGGAAGTGATCTCCACGCCACCCTCGTTCTTGATAGTAGCGGAAGGAGTAAGGTCATAATCACAAAGCCCAGCGTTGCCAACTGTGGCAGCGGCTACGCCGCCATCCAAAAAGGAAACAACTGGCTGGCTGATGGCAGCTTGGTAAACAGTTTTTGCAGCTTCAGCTTGAACGAAAGCTACTACACCAATTTCGTTGTAGTTGTAAATGTAGTCAGGAAGGTCAACCGTCCAAGAAAAGTTAACGCTACCGTTGGCAGGAATTGGATCTACTGTTGTGCCAGTTTCATCTGGGTACATTTTGCGCATCACATAGTTGAAGTGAGTTTCGCCATTGGTGCCCGGAGGAGCTGGGAAGTAGAGGTTTTTCTCGATAACGCCCACCCGAAGCTTTGCATTGGTGGCGCTCCAACCAAAAACAGTGTCCACGTTGGTGATCGTACAGTTGATGGTGATCTGTGTCAAATCATCCGAAACGCTGTGCGTCAATGCCATCTGGAGCTTGGAAGGTACAGCATACGCTGTGTTGATTTTGGCTTGTGTAACCTGGCCAGCAGTACCAGCATCAGTCGTGCCGTCTATGCGCACGTTGGGTACACCAGTGACGCCGTAGTAGTCAACACGGGTCTGCACTTGGCTTGGGTTCTGCTCGTTCATCGGGTCATAACCGGGCCAATCAGTTTGGTACTTGATTGTTACCACCTTGGCGGCATTGGTTTCTACCAAAGCGTTGAACGCTGGGTTCTGTGCTGCACATGGCGGGCAAGATGCATTGGTGAATTCTTCGAGCAGTACAGTGCGCTGTACTGTCTGAGCATTTACCACAAAACCTGCGAATGCAGCTAAAAACATTAGTAAAGACTTCTTCATAAATTTTAATTTAGGTGAATAAGTACGGTGAAATTTTGTTTTTCCTTGAATGGGCGAACACGGTAGTTGCAACCTGGCAGGCAGCGGGGTTCGATTTATGCCAGCTTGCGAACGTGAGGGCCAAAGGTAGTAAAATAGTGTTTTACATTGTCTCATTACTTGCGAACATCATTTTGTCTTGGCTGCGACTTTTGCCCCGATTAACAATCTATACATCTATTTTGCGGGAGGAAGCATTGTGCTGAAACAATCCCGAAAAGGCGATGTTTTAGCTATTCTTTCGCTTTACCACGTAAAAAAAACTTCCATGCGAATTTCCGTCTTCCGAAAAGCACACTTCAATGCTGCGCACCGCCTGCACAACCCCAACTGGTCCGATGAAAGGAACGCAGCCGTGTTCGGCCTTTGCAACAACGCCAATTACCACGGCCACAATTATGAATTGGAAGTGAAGCTCACGGGCGAAGTGGATCCCGAAACAGGATACCTGATTGACCTAAAAATTTTGAAGGAAGTGATTTTTGAGGAGGTGGAAACGCAATTTGACCACAAAAACCTGAACCTGGATGTGCCGGAATTCAGCAATCTGAACCCTACCGCTGAAAATATCTGCTTCGTCATCTGGCAGCGGCTGCGCCATCGCCTGGATTCCAAGTTCGACCTCGCAGTGCGGCTGTACGAAACGCCACGGAATTTTGTCGAATACCCAGCCTGAGCAAAGCCAGGAAAAGAAAAAGCCCTTGCCGATTTGCATCGTCAAGGGCTTTGATTTTGGAGGTCGATAGCGGATTCGAACCGCTGTACGAGGTTTTGCAGACCTCTGCCTAACCACTCGGCCAACCGACCATTCTGTCTGGAAACTTCGACCTTTAACGCCACTAGATGTTAGAAGGTTTCATTTTTAGCCTCCAAAATTTGCGATGCAAAGGCTTTTTTGCAAAGCGGACGCAAAGTTAACGACTTTTTTTTAACTGAACACCGAATAGCAATTTTTGGAAAACTTTTTTATGATGAATAAGTGGAATGGATAGGCTAGCAGCGTTCAGAGACGCCAAGTCAGGACATGTTTTTGGCAATGGTAAAACTGAAGCAGGTGCCGTTGCCTATCTCCGACTTGTACCAAATCATGCCATTGTGCCGCAGTACAATTTTCTTGCAAATGGCGAGGCCCATGCCCGTGCCAGGGCGGTCGAGGTAGCTGATGCGCTGAAATGGCAGGAAGGCTTTCTCGTGATAGGTTTCATCGAGGCCCAAGCCGTTGTCCTTTACGTGAAACCGCCAGGCGTCCTCCAATACTTCCCCTGCGATGGTTACGACGGGAATCTTGTCTCCCCTGAATTTTATGGCATTGGCCACCAGGTTTTGAAAAAGCTGCAACACACCCGTGCGCATCCCCTTCATGGCGGGAAGTTCTCCGAAAACGATTTGGGCTTTGCTCTCGGCGATCTCGGTGCCGAGATTCTTCATGACGAGCAGTAGCAGTTCCCTCACATCTAGGGTTTCAATAACCGAATCCTTGTTGATGTCAGAAAATTCCAACAAATCCTTGATGACTTCATTCATGTGGCTAGCTGCCTTCATGATGTAGTCAATGAATTCATTGGCTTCAGCATCGATTTCGTTGAAATATCGCCGCTTTAACAGGCCTGCATAGCTGGCGATTGTGCATAAAGGGCTTTTCAGGTCATGTGATGCGATGTAGGAAAATTGCTCCAATTCGGCATAGGACTTTTCGAGCATGTGCAGTTGCTCGGTGAGCTTGTCCGACTGCTCTTCGACTAGTTTTTTCTGGAGACGCAATTCTTCGTTTGTGGACTCTACCGCCGCTTGTTGCTGGCGCAACTCGTCAATGGTCCTGTTGAGCAGGTTGGTGACGATATTCTTATCCTTAAGTGTGCGTTTTAATTGAAAATCACTGCGCTGGAATTCTTTTCTGATATTCAAGCAATGCTCCAGCCATTGATGCCTTTCTGCATCGGACATTGGATGTTCCTGAAAATAGGATTGCAAAGCATCAATGGCTTCTTGCATGAGTATCTCTTGCGTTTAGCGGGGGCGTAAGGGGGCAGTTATTTACCTGCGTTCCCTTAACAGGACCAGCGAACAGGTCTCATTGTGGAACTCGCAAACACCGTTTTTCAGGTGCCCTATTTCACCATAGGTGAAAAAACCAACCATCGGCTTTTTCCAAAAATCATAAATCCCCTTGATCTCATCCTCTACCAATGGGCCAAGTGCGGCATGCCTTCCTTTGCAGGAAAACAAAATCAGTGCGTCTGGCGCTTCTTCTACATCCTGTTTCCAAGTCACAAACTCTTCGATGGTCTGGTCAATGACCTCAAAGCCTGGCGCTATCGAGAAGCGAAACTTCTCACCATTGCGCACGCCTCCCGCAAGCACCAGCGAGCCGTTGCTTTCCACACTCATCAGCGGGGCACGCAGTATGACCGTGCCGTCTTCCCGCATGATTTGCATGGGGTACTGGGCACTGATTTCGCTGACTTCGATTCCCTTCGAATCATTGTTGAAATAGCCAAAATACTTGATGAAGGCATTGACGGCTGGCTCGCCGTTGATGGTGTACACGATGTTGCCTTCCGCATGGGTGATGGTATTCTCCATGCCGACCCCTTCCCAGCCACTGGTTGCAAGTCCCTTCAACTCAATTTTATCGCTATCAAATGCCAATACCACAGCACCATTTGAACTGACCCCACGATTGGAAAAAGAATAAGTCATCTTCAGTTGCAAATCATCGGCAGCAAGGCCGCCGTAGATTGGGATTTCACGTTTGATGCCATCCTTCAGCCCGTAAACGATTTGCTCTGCGTCAATGGTAACACCGCCCGACATGACAATGACGGAAGGGTTGTCGAAGCGGTCACGAACGGCTGCGCCTATCTTGGAGCAGGTACTGAACGGGTTGGTTCCTTCGTATTCACCGGAAAAAATGCCGTAGGTATTTTTGTCAACCTCAATTAAAAACCCTGTGATGATGCCATCGTACAGGGAATCATTGACAATCTCACCTGCCGTTGATGCACCGACCAAGTCCATTTTCAGTTCGTTGAAAATGTTGACGACTTCCGAGAAGTCGAAATGAATGGAACAAAAAACGATTGCTAAGTTCGGTTGGAAGGAATCGCTTTGGGCCGAGGTTATTTTAGGTAATATCTCAGCGGTTGAATTTGCTATAAATGTTTTGACTTGCATGGCTCTAATATGAATGTGATAAATACTCCAGTTCGGCAGCCATATTTATTAAAGTTGGGTAAAATCTAACTAAAGGAATGGACTGGGCAAGACTTTCGCCCAGTGATTCGACAAGCTTTCTCAAAAATAGCTCCAAATTTAACGGATCAGCAAAACGGTTCCACGCTTGTCCGTCTCTTTGCCATTCATCTGAGTGATTTTTATAACGTAGGCGTAAACGCCTTGCATCAGGCTCCTGCCATTTTTCTGGCCGTTCCAGCCGATTTGGGGGTCGTTGGTTGAAAATACCTGCTGACCGTAGCGGTCAAAAATCAGCATTTCGTACTCCGCAATATCGCCCAACACAATCAGCGGGCGGAACTCCTGGTTGAACCCCTCCGGCACGAAGGCATTGGGCACGTAAATCCTTGCGGCCTGCTCCACGCAAGCAATATTGGAGCGGCTCTTGATGGGAAACAACTGCCCATTTTGCCCGACCACTTCCGCATTTGCCACCACAAAATAACAAGCCTGTGCCTCCTCGATGCTCGTGGGTGAGTAGTTGTCATCGTAGTTGGTGGCAGTAGCACCGACTGTGCCCAGTTGCGTGACATTGTTCCCCACCACCTTGTTTACGGTGTAGGTAATGGCCACGGCATTTTCAATATCAAAAGCCGTCCAATCGAGTTGGTTGGTGTTTGTGTTGCCCGGTAGCGCAATGGCGGTGAGGAAAATCGTGCTGCCGTAGTTGGTCGTCAGCAACGAGTCGCACACGTCACGGGTCTCGATTATATAAAAAACCTTGCCCGATGCTGCACCGCTGTCCGTGTCGGTGTAGGAGTTGTTCGCAGAAAGCGGCGGCGCCACGGGCTGCGTCACCATGGGCTGGTAATTGGCGTTTTGGTCACTTCGCAAAACCTGGTACTCCACCAGTTCGGCGGCAGGGTTCCAGTTCCAGTCCAGTTCCACATCGCCGTTATCGTTGACGCTCACATTCTTCAGAAACATGCCATCCGCCGACTGGAAAACGTCCACGGTCAGGCAAACCTGGTTCGACTTGGACACCAGCCCCGTCACCGACTCCACGGCGTGTACCTCGAAGCAGTAGGTAGCCCCGTCCACCACGTTTTCCACCTCAAAACTGCTGGCAGTCGGCTCGGCATCCGCAGCCTGCGTGAGCGTGCCGCCGTTCAGGCCCACCCAGATTTGTTGCTCCGCAATGCCGCTCCCCCACCCCTCGTATTTGTTCCAGTTCAGCACCACGGACTGGCGGCAAGGCTCCACCACCGCTTCCACGAAGATGGTCGAATGTTGCGCATCGAAAATGCTCGTGTTCCCGCAAGGGTCAAGTGCATTGACGAAATAGGATTGCGAGGCAGCATTCGGGTCGGCATCCGGGTCGGTGAAGGTCGTGCCGCTGAAAACGGTATCAATCGGCAAGGCCCCGATCCCCGTTTGGTGGTAGATGATGTAGCCGCTGACTTCTGGCGATGGGCTGGGCGTCCATGTGATGACCACCTGCCCGTTTTCCACCGTGACCAGTTGGATGGGTGAAACCTGCGGTGGCAGGTTGTCGAGCGTGTCGGATGGGAGGGCCGTCTGGCCGGGGCAGTTGAAATTGCTGGTCAGGTAAAAATACCATTGCTGGCCGCTGGGGTTCACAAAGGGGTAAAAATCCTGAGCCTGGTTGGTCACTGTGCCTTGCAGCGCGAACGGACCGGATGGGCTTTGGCTGCCCCAAATTTCATAGCCGACGAAGGGGCCGCAGCTGTTCACAGGCAGGTCCCAAAACAGCGTGTCCCCCCGCACGCACAAGAAATCCGGCGGCAGTATCTGTGCCTGCATTTTTCCAAAGAACACAACTGCAAGCAACAATGCCGCAAATATTTTTTTCATAAAAATTTGATAGTCAAAAAATTGTGTAAAGAAAAGGGCTTCAGGTGGGCGACCTGCTCAATTTTCCAAGTCCAGCTTCGCCTCATGTTTTGCCTCGAACGCTTCCAGTGTGTAAGTCGCCTTCAATCGGTAGGCAATGCGGCGTTGCGTAGTCACATCTTTGTGAAAATACACGAGTCCGAGGGATTTGGCGTAAACCTCCGTACCGCCGAACTCCAGTTCCAAATGGCCAAGCTCCTCTTGGTCAACGAGTTCTCGGGTGTTGAATTTCACGGCAGGCAGATTTTTACCATCAAAAACCACCGAAGTGTCGCCGTCGAACTGTCGGTTGCGCACCAGCGTGATGCCCGCTGTGTCGCCCAGCGGGCGCCAGTGCATCGAGGACAGCAGCACGTCGCCGAGCGGTTTTGCCTCGAACGGGAACACGTTGGCTGCCTCGATGTCGCCCTTGATTTTGTGGATTTCCCCCGTGGAGTCGGTCTCGTAGATGTAAAATTCGTCGAGCAACATGCCGTTGTGGACCTGTTCCTCCCGCACGGTCTGGTCTGGGGCGAAGCTGGGGCCGTACGACCTGCCGACCAAGTAGGTGCGGCCGCTCTCCTGCTCGGATTTGTAGTACCAATAAACAGGTGGGTCGCCCTCCTCGCCTACTGGTTCGTACTCATAAACTTTTCCCTCCTTTAGGTCGCCGAGGGGGAAATAGTAGGCTTCGATATTGCGCAAGCCCGTTTTTTCAGGCTCGTTTGCGCAAGCAAAAAAAATGGCGACCACGGCCAAACACCCGTAAACACTGGATTTTTTCATATAAAATTGAGACTACTCCAAAAACTGTCTCAAAGTTAGGACTTGATAACTGAACTTTGCACAATCTGTCAGGCAGCGCCACGGCGACGACCATTTTGACCACTTAAATTCACAACCTGAATGCGATACTTGATTCTATTGGCATTTTTACACCTAGCAAACGCCTGCACCCAGTCCAACGCAGCACAGCCGGAGCAGGCCAGTGCTACATTGCCGAAGGCTGCCCCCGCCCCCGAAATGCCCCCGCTGGCTGTGGCCGACACGGTGGCTGCCCCAGCGCCTAAGCCGCAAAAACAGGAGTTCAGCGTGGAGTACCTGATGGGGAAATTCGACCCAGCCACACACCCTGCCTTCGTGCCAGTGGACAAAAAATATGCAGATGCCGAGGGCTATTTCCTGCGCAAGGAAACCTATGAAAACTTCGTGAAAATGCACGATGCGGCAATGGTGGACGGTATCACGCTGACCATCATCTCGGCCACCCGCAATTTTGAAAAACAGAAATCCATCTGGGAGGGAAAGTGGACGGGCGCCCGCAAAATCGAAAACGGCGCAAATGCCGCCAAAAAATACCCCGACCCGAAAACCCGTGCACTGAAAATCCTGGAATACAGCTCCATGCCCGGCAGCAGCCGCCACCACTGGGGCACCGACGTGGACCTGAACGACCTCGACAACTATACTTTTGAGCAAGGCCCCGGCAAAAAGGTCTATGACTGGATGGTGAAACATGCCCACGAGTACGGCTTCTGCCAGCCCTATTCCCGCAAGGGCGAAAACCGCAGCACAGGCTACAACGAGGAAAAATGGCACTGGTCGTACATGCCCATTGCGAAGCAACTCACCGACATCGCCGCTCGCAGCATGACCGACGACATGATTTCGGGCTTTAAAGGAGCGGACACTGCCGTGAAAATCGGCATCGTGGAAAAATACGTGCTGGGCGTGAACCCGGACTGCCTGTAAAACAGCGAGGGGCAAGCCGCCTGGCTCGCCCCTCGCTGTCGTTTTGTGGTAAAATCAACTACCTGATTTTCTCAACCTGCCGAGTGACGCTCGTGCCACCCGACTCAATCTTTACGAAGTAAAAACCCGCACCCAAGTCGTTCATGGGCAAGGTTTCCACGTTCCAACCTTGCTGCCGGTGTGCTTTCTTCTGGAAAACAACCCGCCCGCTGGCATCGAGCAGTTCAAGGTTGGTCATTTTGCCTTCGGCCAATGAAAACTGGATGGTAGCATCAGCGACCACGGGGTTCGGGAAGATGGAGACGGCTGTAACTGCCAGATTGGTTTCACCCGCACTGTTGGCTGCCTGCGTCAAGTAGCGGGCAATGGAGGCTTGGCCAGCGGTCGTAAAGCCGCCGATGAGCAATTTGCCGTTAGGTTGCAAAGTCATGGTGGTAGCGCAGTGGTTGGCTACATTGTCGAGGGTCTTGGCAATGCCGTTCGTGCCGAAGCTGTTGTCCAAAGTGCCATCCGAAAACACCCTTGCAATAGCGTAATCCTCACCGTCCAACAGCCCCGTCATGCCGCCAATGAGGAATTTGCCATCCGCCTGCACGGCCAAACCAGTTGCCAAGCTTTCCGCATCCATTTCCACGACGGCAGTGCCTGTTGACCAAAAGTCGGTGTCCAAATCGCCGTTTGCGTTTATCTTGGTAAGATAGAATTCGTAGCCACCAATCTGGCCGGGGCTGCTGGAAACTGCCAATTTGCCTCCCGGTAATGCGACGATGCCACCGACAGTTGCGAAATTGGAGAAATAATACTCCTTTTTGCCATCTGTCCCAAAAGCTGGGTCAGCGACCCCGTTGTCATAAATCTGATAAACGGTAAACCATGCGCTCTCGTTGAAGCTGCTGGCTGCAATGGCTATTCGGTTCAGGGATTGGCTCACCGAACGGACTATGCTCACGGTATGGCTGGCGGGAAGCGTCAGCACACCATTTTCACCGAAGTTGGCATCAAGGGTGCCATTGGGCTTCAATTTTAGAACCTGAACTTCCATGGAAGGGTATTCGTCAGTGCCTACTAGCACGATGTCGCCTCCCGCTGTTAGGTGTACCCTGTCGGAAAAATGTTCAATAGCAACATCCTCAATGGTGGCGAGGCCATTGACGCCAAAGCTGGTGTCATAAGCACCGTTTGGCAGTAGGCGAACGACCCTCACCAACTTGGTTGTCCCATCCACGGTAGAAATGCCAGCGTAAACAACGAGAATTTTGCCATCCGCCAACAAGGCCCCGGTGCTCCCGATGGGCTGCATATCTTGGAAAATGACAGTTCCATTCGTTCCGAACTGGGTATCGTACTGCCCATTGGACAGAAAGCGCTTGGCCTCCACGTCCATTTGAGGATTGATGCCAATTGCCACGATTTTGCCATCCGTTTGTGGCAACAGGCAGTTGAAGCGACCGCCAAAAACATCAAAATTGACTTTCACGTAGCCGTTTTCGCCAAAGCCGGTGTCAATATGACCAGCCTGCGACTTGGCTGCCGTCAAACTGACCATTAATAGTAGAAAAACTGCGAGGTGCGTAAATCCTGTTTTCATGCAAATTAGATTTAAAGATGAAGAGATGTGATATTCGTCCACTTGCCAATGCAGCAGCAAGGGCAAGCAAGAGATTTTAGCATTTAAAGAACTAGAAACTTATGGACTATTTCAGTGGACAGGATAAGTATTTCCAACAAGGCTGCAATTTAAGCGTATGCCTTCCAGCCTGCAACTTTTTTTGCGAAAAAAAAAGGCACTCAGCGCCGGCCACGACAATTTATTTCAATAAACCCCCGCAAATCACAACAATCTCCTTTACGAAGTATGTGAATTCTCATTGAATTTTAACCCAACTCCGTTGCAACAACAGCTGCTTGCGCCTACCTTGGCCCTCGATAGCATCATGTGACCAATGAATCATCGGCAAAGAAAAGCTGACTCCTGCATTGGAGTTGGAATTGGAGAATTTAAAGACACTGCTGGAAAAACAAGCTGCCTTGGTCGGAGACGACCCTATCCTGAATGCGCAAAAAATGGCCCTGCTCTGCTCCATCCTCATGGAATCGAATATTATCGAAAACGAACAAGACCTACTGGCTTTCACCGATTTGCGCACGGCAGTGGCTGCCTTGGAACAATTGATGGAACGGTGGAAGGCGAATGACCTTATTCTTCCTTGAACACCGACACCACATCCGCCCCAATCAAAAACGACCCCTGTCCGTCCATTTTTTCATCAATCACATATTCAGCAATATAAGTCAATACCCGCTCCCGCCGCTCAAAGGGAATGCCTGTTTTTGCCTCCCAGTATTCAGGATTGGGCACGCCGATGAGGACGCTGCTGCCAACGCCGAACTCTACCCACATCTCGAATTTGCCTTCCAAACTATCGAAGGAAATAAAGCTGCCTTCCCGGTCTTCGCCGATAATGACCCGTGGGTTGCCCTCCAACGGCTTACGCATCGGTGGTTCGGGGCGGTATTTTTTCACTCGCTCTACTACGTCCCGGATGTTCTGCACGAAACGCTGCTCGACGAGGAGCCACAGCGAGATTTCATGGTTGGATTTTCCCACCTCGATATGGTGCCGGGCAATATTGCGCAGCAACTCCGTGCGGTAGAACTCGGCAAATTCCTTGCGTTTTCCTTCGTAATATTCGTTGGCCATTTGCTCACCTGTGGTCTCGGCGATGCGGCGGGCCTCCTTGGCTGCGTCTAGTTCCGCTTCCGCTTGCTTCTGAACTTGCCTGGCGTTTTCTGTGATGGCGTCGGCATGTTTCAGGGCGTCCTTGAACGCCTTTTCCATTTGTTTTGAGAAGTCGTCTTGGGTCATTGGTTAAAGGGATTAACGACTTTCAAATCAGGCAAGTTGCTGAAATCTGCCTCGTTTCGGGTGAGTAATATCATATCGTGTACAAATGCCGTAGCAGCAATGATGGCATCTCCAAGCCTCAACTTTTTATGTTTTCTCAATTCAATGGTTTTCGTAGCAATTGCATCAGAAAGGGGCAAAATGATGGAATCAGCAATGAATGCTTGGGCTTTATGCTCATCTTCTGCAAGGGAAAAGTTCCAACCAAGCAGTTCTATTTTTGCCACTATAGATAAATGACAGGTTTCTTCAAGAATAGGACGAAGGTAAGTTTGCGCATTTAATGGCAATGTACCATTTAAAAGATAAATGGCAATATTGGTGTCTAAAAGGTAGGTCTTTCCCATTCTTGACGTATTTGTTCGAGTTGTGTGTCAATGTCTTGAATGGGTTGTTTTGCTTTCAAGCTGCCATTATAGCGGTCGAAGAAAGTCCTTTTGCCGGGCTTTGACTTGTCCTGAGCTTCAGCATTGGCGTTGCTCAATACCTTTGCAGAAGGCAATGACCGAAGGTACTCAAGCAGCAGCTGAAGGTCATTGGAATTGTTGATTTCAAGGATAAGTTGCATTGGCAATTTTTTACAAAAATACTGAAATGTGAGTAAATTCCATTGGACAACACAAACTTATTTGCAAGGGTTCGGCCTATAACGCATCCGCACGGTTTCGTTCAAATCAACAGCAGGCAAATCAAACTCAGCCCGCCATTCGTTCACTTTTTCGGGATTTTCCAAGGGGCAAAGCCCGAATTCCAAGGGGTTGTTTTCCTGCGCACACAGTTGTGTGCCATACCGCTGCGGCTTGCCTTGACTTACCTGCAATTTGTCATAAAGCGTTGCATACCAGTTTTTTGCGATTTTGCCTTCGGCAATGGCCTTCTGAAAAATGGGCAGATAACGCCGCATGGTGGACGTGTCGGAATGCACAACAACTAGGGCTGGTGTCCCTGCGGCCCGATAACCCACTTCATCAGGCGAAGGCCATCCCGATATGCCCAGCAGTTTTTCCATTTCGGCAAGATTGGCTGCCTGCATCCGCATGGCGTTGTCGGTATTGCTGACGAAACCGGAATCCAACACAGCAGGGGTGCAATCTTTTTCGGCATTGAAGTCATTTTCCAAGCTGCGGTAAAACTGGTCGAGGCAATAAAGGTTGTCCCATTGAAAGGCCAAGTCCGGTTTTTTGTACTGCTTGTAGGATTCCTTCACAAAGAACTCGATGCCCGCCCAGCGTTTATCCGTGTGCAAAGCTTGCAAATCAGGGTCGTGCAGCAGCAAAATCTTGTCAGGTTCGGGTATTTTCAGCCAGCCCTGAAGCCAGTAAAAGGCCGAATCCGCTTGGTTGGTCAAGGCAAAATGCGTCGCCATCTGGTACATCGGCACGGAAAGTTTCATGCCGGACTGAAGGATTTCTACCCGGCGGTTCAGTTGCCTTTCCATTTCCGTTTGGTTGCCTCCGGCAATATCAGTGCTGCCATATCCCTTGATGACAAACTGATATGCTGGCATTTTGCCATGCTGCACGAGGTAGTCTTTCACCGCATTTGCCCTTCTCGTGGACAAGTCCTTATTATGCTCCGAGGTGCCGACACTGTCTGCATATCCGGTTATTTCATAAACGCTTTTCACAGTCTGTATTTTAATATAACCCACCAGCGAATCCAGCGTTTTCCGGCCTGCTTCATTTAATGAAAAAGCATCGAAATCAAACAGTACGGCATTGTTTGGTTCTTCTTTTTGTACCAATATGGGCTTGCCTTTCGGAGTCAAATATGGCCATTCGATGGCCCTGCGTTGGTCAATGGAGTCAGGGTTTTCGAGCTTTTCCACCAAAATATCGTCCACCAAATAATCATATTGGAAGCGCCCGTAAGTATTCGGCCTATGGGCAGGGTCGCTTGGGTTTTCGAACCAACCTATCACGATATATTTTAGGTCAATGGTCGGTTTTATGATATAATCCAGTTCTACCCAATTCCCAAAACTGACGGTGTCCAATAAAAAAGGGCTATCGCTCTCGAGCAGGTATGGATATGGATATTTCTTCCCAGTACGTGGCCTGTCATTGCAAAAGGAAATGCCAAAATGTTTCAAAAAGGAAAAGTCCAAGCGCCTGTCCACTTGGAAGTTTTCACGGAGCATAACGAAGGCTTTTATGCGGTAATAGCGATCTTTTTCAAGTGGTTTCTTCAAATCATCAAATAGATAGGCACTCATGCCTCCGCCTACCACGCCCTTAAACTCACCAATCCGCTCCATTAAAAGCGTTTGGAAGTAGGCAACCGCCTTACCACTATGCGGCGGGAATCTCCCTTTTGCATAGCCCCTCGAAACCTCCTCTTGATTGAACTCATAATCCGTTGAATGAATCTGGACAAATAGGCCCTCATTTCGCCAGTCCTTGCTCTGGTCCCAATTATCGAAGCCAATGGAAACAATGGGCAGGTGCTGCTCGAAGCTGGGGTTGGGGACGAGGTTTTGCGCAAGTACAATCATTGGAATCGAGCAAAGGACAGTTATCAGATGTAGGTGTTTTATGTGCATTTTTGAAATTTCCAGTAATAATGCCCAATCACTGATAGGCAACATCAGAGCCGCTCTCGAATTTGCCACTCCATTCTTGTCAAGGCAAAAATTTTTTACCAAGCAACAAAAATTTATTGATAATCAATAAATTTTTATTACCTTTGCAGCATGAACTAAACTCGCAACGTCATGATTAAAAAAGTTTCAACCGTGTTTCTTCAGGTGGTCGTCGTGCTCATCGGCATGGTGGCCCTGGCCTTTTTGATTATTATGCCCACAAAGGAAGGAAGGGCCGAAAACCTCGACCTGTTCCATATCTACGCCGACCCGCTTATATTGTATGTATATGCAGTGTCCATTGCTTTTTTCGTTGCGCTTTACAAGGCCTTCCGGTTGCTGGGGTATATTGGACAAAATCAGGTGTTTTCTTTAAACTCCGTCAATGCTTTGAAGCACATAAAGTATTGTGCCATCACCTTGGCTTTTTCCATCGTACTGGCGGGCGTTTATATAAGGATATTCCATAGCGAAGAGGACGACCCTGCGGGCTTTATTGGCTTATGTATTGTGACTACTTTTGCCTGCGCTGTGGTAGCAACCGCTGCGGCAATTTTTGAGAAAATACTGCAAAAAGCAGTGGACATGAAATCTGAAAACGACTTGACAATTTAAGCTATGGCAATTATCGTAAACTTAGACGTGGTAATGGCAAAGCGGAAAATCTCACTGAACGAGCTTTCCGAACGGGTTGATTTGACCTTGTCCAACCTTTCCATTTTAAAGACAGGGAAGGCCAAGGCCATTCGTTTTAGCACCTTGGAAGCCATCTGCAAAGCATTGGACTGCCAACCGGGGGATATTTTGGAATATGTGAAGGAGGAAAAATGAATTGTGACATCGTAGGCTGGTTAAGTAGGTTTGACTAATTATTTTACATTTGCCATGTGAGCACCAATTTGCCACCTGAACTATCTAAAATGAAACCATTAATGTTCGTAAATCTCATTAGCCTGTTATTGGCAATAGGTTGTAACGAAGTAACCCAGCAGGCAGCAACACCATCATATCTCGACGGTGACTGGGCTTCAAAAGCGTTTAAGGATGACTGGAGTACCAGCAAACTTGTATTTTCATTTCAAGACACGGCAGTCTGCTCCTATTTACGTCCGTATGTGGCATTTACACCCTATTGTCTAAAAGGCGATACACTTGTGATTGATGCCGCTGAAGAGAATTATGTTGAGAATGCTACAGATAGGGAGCGAACATTCCGTTTTTTGGTCAATCGAAAAGCTGAAAACAAAATCACCCTTCAACCCTTGAATCTTGCTACCAAGAAACTTTTATATCCGTACAAAGAAATGGGAGTATATGACGGGCTGGAGTTGACCAAGATGACTCCGGTAAATAATTACAAATTTGACCGAATCGCCTTTTATAGCACCTTCTGTTATGGGACATGTCCAGTTATGTATCTTGAAATTGACGCTCAAGGGAATCTATTGTTTCATGGGTTGCATTACACAGGAAAGGATGGATTTTATAAAGGAAAATTAGGGAAAAAAGAGATTGATTTAATCAACAAAAAGTTGAACGCCATACATTTGGATAGCTTGGAAAAGCACTATTCTGCTGGATGGACCGATGACCAGACTTGCGGGATGAGGGTGCAAATTGGCCATGATATTTTTGAAAGTAGCGCATACGGCATAGATGAAGAACCTGTTGAGTTAAGGTTTCTACTACAAAAATTGATGTTGGTTTATGAGGCTGCGGAATTGAGGAGCGATTCAACGGTAGTCTATCAATTTCAGTTTAAGGATTTTAGTTCTTTAATAGAACCGCCACCAGCGCCAGCGCCAGCGATTTTGAACAAATGAATATAGTTAAAATACGGCTTTTAACCATTAATTTGAGCTGATAAACTCATTCGCTGTTCAATTTGTCTCACTCAACTCGCCAGTGAAAAATATGTTCGGACTGGTAATTTTACCTTTTTAGGCTTACTGCTTTACGTTTAACAACTTTCACAAACTTCCCTTCACACCCCTTACCTTTGCCCACCCCTTTCCCAATTTCAACCAATTCAACCAATTCAACGACCACGTGAATTACCTAACACTCGAAAACATCACCAAGTCCTACGGCGAAAAGACCCTGTTCCGCAACGTGAACCTGCAAGTGAACAAGGGCCAGAAAGTAGCGCTCATCGCCAAGAACGGCAGCGGCAAGACCACCCTCATGCGGGTCATCGCTGGCACCGAGCCGGGCGAAGGGGAGAACGCCAAGATTCAGTTCCGCAAGGAAATCCGCATCGGCTACCTGCCACAGGAGCCGGAATTTCACCCTAGCCACAACGTCCTCGATGCCGTGTTCGACAGCGACACGGAGACCATCAAGGCCATCCGCCGCTATGAGCTGGCGCTGCTGCACCCCAACGATGAAAAAGAACTGCAAGCCGCCCTCAGCCGCATGGACGACCTCAAGGCCTGGGACTACGAATCGAAAGTGAAGGAAATCCTGTTCAAGCTGAACATCACGAACCTGGAGCAGTCCGTCACCACGCTTTCCGGTGGGCAGAAAAAGCGCATCGCACTGGCCAAGATACTGATTGAGGAGCCGGAGTTCCTGATTCTGGATGAGCCGACCAACCACCTCGACCTCGACATGATTGAGTGGCTGGAGGTGTATCTCAAGCAGCCCAACCTCACGCTGTTCATGGTGACGCACGACCGCTATTTCATGGAGCGCATCTGCGACAATATCCTCGAACTCGACCGGGGCGAACTCTACAAATACACGGGCGGCTACAAGGATTTTCTGGAAAAACGGGCCTTGCGCTTGGAGAACGAGGCTATCGAACTGGACAAGACCCAGAAGGTTTACAAAAAAGAACTCGAATGGATGCGCCGGATGCCGCAGGCCCGCAGCACCAAGGCCAATGCCCGCATTGACCGCTTCTACGACATCGAGGACAAGGCCAGCAAGCGCCTCGACGCCGATGCCATCCAAATTGACATCAAGGGGCAGCGCCTCGGCGGCAAAATCCTGGAACTGCACTACGTGAGCAAGGCGTATGGCCCACTGAAGCTCATCACCGATTTTCATTACAAGTTCAAACGGGGCGAAAAAGTGGGCATCGTGGGCAAGAACGGTGTGGGTAAAACCACCTTCCTGCACATGCTTACGGGTGAAGAGCGGCCCGACACTGGAAAAGTAGTTTCGGGGGAAACGGTTGTCTTTGGTTATTACACCCAAGAAGGTATCAACCTCGGCAAGGAGGACAAGCGGATGATTGATTTCATCAAGGACATTGCCGAGTACATCCCGCTGGACAAGGGCCAGAAACTGACGGCGGCTTCGCTGTTGGAGCGGTTCCTGTTCACGAGGGAACAGCAGCAGGTTTTCGTGTCGCAATTGAGCGGGGGCGAGCGCAGGCGCTTGTACCTGCTATCAATTCTGATGCGCAACCCGAACTTCCTCATCCTCGATGAGCCGACGAACGACCTCGACGTGATGACGCTGAACGTGCTGGAGGATTTCTTGCAGGAGTTCCCCGGCTGCGTGGTCATCGTTTCGCACGATAGGTTCCTGCTGGACAAGCTCTGCGACCACCTTTTCGTGTTCGAGGGCAATGGCCAAATCAAGGACTACAATGGCCGCTACATGGACTATCGGGCCGAGCAGTTGGAACTTGCGCAGGAATTGCGCCAGCAACAAAGCAACTCACCATCCAACAAAACCGAGCAAGCACAGCAAGTGCGCACGGGCGCTGGCCTGACAAATAAGGAGAAAAACGAACTAAAAAAACTGGAGCGGGAAATCGGGGAATTGGAAGTGCGCAAGGCGCAGTTGCACGAGAAGTTTTCGCAATCCAACCTCAGCCTCGCCGAAATAGATAAAATGACGAAGGAGCTGCAACAGGTGGAAGGCAGCTTGGAGGAGAAGGAAATGCGGTGGCTGGAATTGTCGGATATGTGAGGGAATTTTGGATTTTTTGATTGACGATTTACGATTATTGAAACCCAGCAGATTCAATTATTTTGCAAGCTTCTTGGGACTACAATCGTAAATCCCAAATCGTAAATCGTAAATAACAACTCATGTCCAAGCTCCCTTTCCTCCTTGTTATTTTACTTCTGCCTTGCTTCGCAATTTCCCAACGTGACGCCGTCCCAAACACGCCCGCCAATGGCTCCAATTGGACCTACTTCGGCCCCGTCACCGAGCCAATTCCGATGGGCAACCAAGTTTGGGGCAGCACAGGCACAGGGGCACAAGTCAGGGTCAAGTTTTTTGATAAAAAAGCTACTAATCCGAACGAACTCTATGCCTCCACACCTACGGGTGGCCTGTTTCGTACGAACCTTGTCATTGCCGAAGGCAACCTACCCATCTGGGAGAACTTGACGGACAGTACCCGACTCCCCGTGCAGGGCGTCCGGGATTTTGAATTTGGGCAAACCACCGACGAAATCTACATCGGCACGGGCATCCGTTACCCGCTGGACTTTAGCCGCCTCTACAGCATCGGCCTGCTGAAAACCACTGACGGCGCCCGCACTTGGCAGGAAACGGGGCTGAAATTCACCCCGCCCGGCGGCTCCTCGCACGTAGTGCAGGACATCCTCACCCACCCCGCCAGTCCTGATACGGTGCACGTCGTCTGCGGCAAGGACTACTACCGCTCGGACGACGCTGGTGCCACGTTTACCCTCAAAAAAACTAACCCCTACCCCTGCCCCGCTGGTTGGGAAGGTGCTTTTCGGGCACTGGTGAACAAGCCCGGCAGCCCGCAGGTGCTGTACCTAACCGCCGACGCTGGCTATTTTTTTATCTCAAAAAACAGCGGTGAATCCTGGCGGGAAATCGCAATTGACAGCAGCCTCGGCGTCACGGAACCCGTCATGCGCATTGACATCGCCACCTCCGAGCGCAACCACGACCTGATCTTTTTGGGTTGCTCCGCAAAAAAGAACGAGTTCATCCTGCGCTCGCTGGATGCGGGGCAAACCTGGAAATTGATTTTGAAGAAAAACCTCGGCAGCAGCTACGAGAAGCATGTCTTCGCCCTCTCCGCCAGCAGCGACAGCGTGCTCTACGTGGGCGGCCTGCACCTGCACGAAATGAAAATCGGCACTGATGGCAAGGTCACCACCAAGCAAATCAGCACCAGTTTCGTCCACCTCGACCACCGGGAAATCTGCGTGGTGAGCGATGCCAAAGGCCACGACGTCATCTACTCCGCCAACGACGGCGGCCTGTACCGGGCAGCTTTCGATGGGGAAAAATGGCAGTGGAGCGATGTGTCGGGCCGCAATTTCAACAACATGCAGTTTTACGGCATCGGCGTTGCCGAGGACTATTCATTTGCTGCCGGAGGCACCCAAGATTTGGGCACGATGTTCATCTACCCCGACGGCAGCGGCAAAAAGCCTAACCTCGGCGGCGATGGCTCGGACAGCGCCATTGACCCGTATGACAAAAACTCGATTTTCAGCGTGACTTGGGCGCTGGGGCCACCCACCATTTTCCACAGCGACGATGGCGGCGAAAAATGGGCAAAGTGGAACAAGGGCATCATCAACAACGGCGACCGCTACTACCACCCGCTTTTTTTTCATGAAAATGGGGCGCTGTACATGGGTTCCACCAAGGTGCATTACCTGCCAAACGGCGCTGATACCTGGCATCAGGTCGGCGACATCAACCTGCCCACCAAAGACCCGTGGCGGGTAACGGCGATGACCGTGACGAGCAACGAGAACGTGATTTACGCCTATGGCGACCAGATTTACCGCACCGACAATGCCATGGCCGACTCGGCGGCAGTTTGGACGCCGCTCGGCAAAAACATGGGCGATGCCGTGCTTTACTACATGGGCGGCAGCAGCATCCAGTCCGTGGCCAGCGACCCGGAGGATGTGGACCGCATCTGGGCCAGTTTCCGCAATTACGACAAGCCGCACAAAGTCTATTTTTCTGGCGATGGCGGAAAAACCTGGGTGAACCTGAGCAAGGGCTTGCCCAAATACCCCGTTACCGACCTGATAGCCCAAGCGGGTACCGACGATGTGCTCTACGCCAGCACCGATGTGGGCGTCTTCGTGAACTTCAATGCCAGCAATCCTGATTCGGAATGGCAGCCGTTCTGTTTTGGGTTGCCCGTGTGCATCATCGCCGATTTGGAAGTGAATTATTGCGAAGGAAAACTGGTGGCGGGCACCCACGGGCGGGGCATCTGGGCGACGCCTTTGGCGGTGTCTTCTGTCTTTGAAAACGTGGAGGTGAAAAGCGACACGACGTGGAACTTCCGGCTGCTGCGCTCGGACGTGACCGTGAAATCCGGCACTACGCTGACGCTGCGGGGCGAGGTGCGAATTGCCGCAGGCAAAAAAATAACCGTGGAAAAAGGGGCCAAACTGGTGCTCGATGGGGCGCATTTATCCGAACTTTGCGGGCAGCAGTGGGCGGGCATTGAGTCCAACGCAGGCAGGCGGGGTTTTCTCGGCTTGTTTTTTGGGAAGAAAGCGGGCGAGGTTTTACTGCTGAATGGAGCTACAGTGCGAGGGATGAGGGATGAGGGATGAAGAAATTAAAAAAACAATTTTATAAAATGAAGAAAACGAACTGGTTGCTGTTTTTCCTTTTTTCAATTACGGTTGCTAATGCACAGTACACCTATATGTCCGACCGTCGGTTTTTCTCGGCGGATGAGATGATTGGCTACGATTTCAAACCATCGGTGAAGGAAATCCCGAACGATAAACAGGAAGAACTGACGCCCGGCCAGTACAGCTTCGGCATCACCCACTCGAACCTGTACGTGAAGGGCGAGGGCATTGAAGGGGTTTACAATATCAACAACATGCAGCCAGAGGATTACGGGTTCAAACTGGCGCTGATGAATGCCCGTGACGCCCGTTTGCAAGGCCATTTGAAGGTGATTTTGAATAAATACGGCATGGTGGAAACGCTGATTTTCAAGCGGTCGCCAACAGACAAGGAACTTATTTTCTACCTGCCAGCCATTCCCGGCAAGGTGAAGGAAGATGAAAAAAAGTACTTCACCGACCGTGGCGAGCTGGTGATTGCTGCGCCAGATTCGATTTGGGGCAAAAAAATGTACCCATTCCTGCGCATCCACACTGCCGACCGGGTTCAGGAGCGGTTGCACATGAAAGATAGCACCAGCATCAGTTTTATCGAGGAAATCACCATTGAGGAAAAAGAGGTAAAAAAGAAGAAAAAGGACAATGCTGCTGCCCCAGCTGTTGATTCACTGGCAACAGAAAATGCTGCCATTCCAGCCGACAGCACCGCTGCAGCTGGCCCTGAAAAAAAGGTGAAAATCATTAAGGAATACTTCGTGGTGGAACGGTCCATTTTGCAGTTCGAAGACGGCACTCGGGAAGACAAAACCTGGAAATACCCAGTGAAACGCATTTCCGACAAGGAAGACAAGCAATCGGGCGAGCAGGAGGAGCGCTACCAGTGGGAGTTTGTGAATGACAAAAAAGAGAAAATCGTGCTGTACCTGAACGGCGACCACACGGTGAGCCGACTCGTCATCAACGACAAAACCTACATGACACGAGGTTTTTGATGAAGATTCGTGTTGGCTACTTGTTAGTTGACAGCGTTGCAGTAGCTTTGCAGCCCAATTTTGCCTCCTGCCAGCAATAAAGCCATATCAACATACATATCAATGAAAGTCACCGAATATTTTGAGAATGCCAAGGACCAAACCTTGATTTCGTTCGAAGTGTTGCCGCCACTGAAAGGGGGCAGCATGAAGGCCATTTTTGATACCCTGGACCCCCTGATGGAGTTCAAACCGCCTTTCATTGATGTGACCTACCATCGGGAGGATTTTGTTTATAAAAAAATGCCAAGCGGCTACTACGAGAAAATCGCCATCCGCAAGCGGCCCGGCACGGTCGGCATTTGTGCCGCCATCATGCACCGCTACGGGGTGGACGCTGTGCCGCACCTCATCTGCGGCGGCTTTACGAAGGAGGAAACCGAAAACGCACTCATTGACCTCAACTTCCTCAATATCAACAACGTGCTGGCCCTGCGGGGCGACGCCGCCAGTTTCGATGGCCGCTTTGTGCCAGACCCAAACGGGCATGAGTTCGCTTTGGATTTGGTCAAACAGGTTTCAGCGATGAACCATGGAAAATATTTGGATGACAATATCAAGGACGGCCTGAAGACCGATTTTTGCATCGGAGTAGCAGGTTACCCTGAAAAACATTTCGAGGCCCCGAACCTCGCCAGCGACCTGGCCTTCACGAAGGCCAAGGTGGACGCAGGTGCCAACTACATCGTGACGCAGATGTTTTTTGATAATCGTCACTATTTCAGCTACGTCGAGGAATGCCGCAAGGCGGGCATCAACGTGCCCATCGTGCCGGGCCTGAAGCCGCTGACGAAGACCCACCAGTTGAGTTCCATCCCCCGCCATTTTTACATTGACCTGCCGGACGACCTCGTGAATGGTCTGCAAAAAGCAAGCACGCCGAAGGCTCGCCAGGAAGTGGGTTTGGAGTGGCTCATTCAACAATCCAAGGAACTGAAAGCTGCGGGCGTACCCTGCCTGCACTACTACACCATGGGCGATGCGGAGGCTATCCGCCAAGTTGCGGAAGCTGTTTTTTAGCTTCGCAATACTCTCGCAAGTATTCCTTTTTTGCATTTGGGGTAGCTTTTTCCAAGAAAAGTTTGCAAAACCCAAAATGCTGGTTTAATTTTGCACTTCTTATTGGAAATCTTCCCTTTCAGGTCACGTCTGACTACATCTCATTCAAAAAAGCAGTAAAGCTGAGACAACTCCCCGTAAATGCGGCAATCCCACCAGCCGGTTAGCTTGTAATTATTGACAATTTTTCATAAAAATCAGTGCCTTTTACCCCAACGGCGACTGAGCTGAACGACAATTCATTACCAAAACTTTTTTACATTATGAACTCAAACGGAAAGCTGTTGGGTCTCTGCCTGACGGTTGTTTTGTCCCTGTTTATCCAAGGAAAAACATTTGCCTGTGGCTACGCCTACGTATCGGATTGTGCCACCACCATTGACATCGAATTAAACGGTGTCACCTCCACCTACCAAGTTTCGAGTTGCCCGTACCTGACGGTTTTCCAAGGGCACAATTTCGGCTCGCCGACCAGTTTCAGCATCACGGGTGCCAAATCCATCACTTGGGAAAGCTGTACCAACAACATTTACAATTCCAAGCTTTTCTACCGGATTTACCCACTGAACGGCTCGCCGGGTGCGTTCACGCAGTATTTGCTGCCAGACCTGAACACGACTACCAACGGCCCGTACCGCACCAAAACCCGCACGGGGAATCCTAGTTTGAACGTGCTGGCGGGCCTGAATCCCGGCACTTACACCATCGAGATTTACATGGAATCCGATGTGAATTTCAATAACGGCAACACGCCCGACACCCAAATCAAGGCAAACAACAACGGGGCGAACTACAAGGCCAATTTCACCATCCCGACCGGGCAAGGCGGCTCGTTGAACGTTCAACTGGCCAACAAAACCAACGTAAGCTGCAACGGCGGCAACAACGGCAGCGCCACCGTCAGCGTGGCCAATGGCACTGCGCCCTACAGCTACGCATGGTCGAATGGCGCCACTACTGCCACCATCAACAATCTTACAGCGGGCAATTACACCGTAACTGCCACTGACGCAAACGGCAATTCGGGCACGCTCATCGTGAACATTAGCCAGCCCGGCCCGCTAGCTGCCAATGTGACTGGCGTGGACGAAACAAGCTCCTCCGCCAACAACGGCAGTGCCACTTCTGCCCCGACGGGCGGCACGGCACCCTACACCTATCATTGGAGCAACAACGCCACCACTGCCACCATCATCAATCTCGACAGTGGCACCTACGGCGTTACCGTCACGGATGCGAAGGGTTGTACAGCAACTGGCAGCGTCGTCATCAGCGTCAGCGGAACTTCCCCGACGAATTATTGCGCCAGCAGCGGCACACCTTGGGTAGATTGGATTTCCAAGGTGAAACTCAATACCATTGACAACGTCTCTGGCAAAGGGCTTTACACTTTTTACAGCAATATCAGCACCGAATTGAATACCGGCACCAGTTACACCATCACGCTCGAAAACAGCTACAGTTGGCAGACCTACGACGAGTACTGGAAGGTTTGGATTGACTACAACCGCAACGGCACTTTCGAAGAGCCTGCCGAAGTGGCCTATGCTGGCAGCGTTGCAGCGCCTGCGCTTGGCACCTCCAGCTCCACCAAAATCGGCACCATCATCGTACCCGCCACTGCCGACCTCGGCCTTACCCGTATGCGGGTTTCGTTGAAGCGTGGCGCTTACGCAACGCCCTGCGAGACCATCCCCTTCGGGGAAGTTGAGGATTATAAAATCAACCTCGTGAGCGGTGGTCCCGTGCAGTGCAGCATTTCCGCCAGTACTTCCAATATCACCTGCAACAACAACGGCACCAACTCCAACCCAGCCGATGACACATTCACCTTCAACCTGACGGTGAACGGCAATGGCACGGGTGCCACCTGGTCAACGACCATTGGCGGCCAAAGCTACACGGGCAGCTACGGCGCAGCCAAAACTATCGGCCCACTGCCCATCAGTGGCGGCGTGGTGAATTTCACCGTAACTGATTCAGAATCAAATACTTGCACGGCCACAGGCAGCGTGACGCCACCTGCGCCTTGCTCCAGCATAACGCCTTGCTCCATCAACGCCACGACGACAAGCCCGATTTGCAGCAACAACGGCACACCCAACGACCCTGCTGATGACACCTACACTTTCAACATGACGGTGACAGGTTCGAACACGGGTTCTGGTTGGACGACGGTCATTTTAGGCGCTCCGCAAAGTGGTCCTTACAATTCGGCAACCCTCATGGGGCCTTATCCAATCAGCGATGGAGTTCTTAACTTCACCATCCAGGATGGCAACAGTTCAGGCTGTACAAAAGCCATGAGCGTGACGCCGCCATCCGCTTGCAGCAATGGCAGCGGTGGGCCAAGCTACTGCGCTTCATCAAGCGCTTTTCCTTGGCACGATTGGGTTGCCGGGGTGCAGTTTGGCACAATTGACAACACGTCCAGCAAGACGGCGTACAGCGATTTCACTAGCCTTTCAACAGCTGCCACGGCTGGGCAAAGTATGCCAATTGCCCTCACAGCAGGTTTTAGTTGGTACACCTACGATGAATACTGGAAGGTTTGGATTGACTACAACCACGACGGCACATTCCAAGAGCCAGGCGAGGTGGCTTTTGCGCAGGTGGTAACGGCCCCTGCCAATGGCACCAATGAATTTGTGTTCAACGGAAATATCGCCATCCCAGCCACGGCTTTGGCTGGCCCAACCCGTATGCGGGTCACCATGAAACGTGGCACGGCTGCTCCCACACCTTGCGAAACCGTTGCCAACGGCGAGGTAGAGGATTACACCGTGAACATCAGCGCAAACCTTGGCGGTGGCGGCACAGGCATCCGTCAGGCGGCCATTGTGCTGGAAGCCCAACCTGGCATTGACGAAGTGGCGCTTTATTCCTCCTTGGAATTCCCGATGGACGCAACTACCTGGACTTTGGAGAAATCAACGGACGGGCTGAATTTCGAGGCCCTTGAATCAGGTACTGGCGACCCAGCTGACGAACATGTATTTGTAAAAACCATTGACAATCAACCAGTTGACGGCATGAACCAGTACCGTATGACGCTTCTTGACAGGTCTGGCAACGTCCTCATTTCGGTGCCAGCGGTGGTCAATTTCGAGCATGTGGCTGTTTTCAGCCTGTTCCCAAATCCTGCTAGCAGTGGTTTTACCATTGAACTATCGAAACTGGAAGGCAAGCAGGCCACCGTGGAAGTTTTTGACCGTTTTGGAAAGTTGGTTTACGAAGAAAGCATACCTGAGGTATCCGATAAATTCCACGCCATCCACATCAATGGCTGGCATGATGGCATGTACTTCGTACAGGTGACCCCGGAAGGCAAGCGCCCGTTTGCCCAAAAACTGATGGTCGCCCATTGATTTTTGATAAAAAACAAAACGGCTCGTGTAGCAATTGCCGCACGAGCCGTTTTTGTTTTTGGGAAAATGGCTATTTCTTTTTCGCCTTGTCCCGCTCAATCACAGTCATGATTTGGTCAACCTGCAAGTTCTTGGCGATGATGGTGCGGTCGGGGTTCAGGACGTAAACTTCGGGCGTGTTGTCCACGTAGTATTTGCCATAGATGGACTTGTTTGTTGGGTCAAAAACGTTCGTCCAAGGCATGTTGTACTTTTTCATGGAAGCCCGCCACTTGCCATCCTCGGTATTGACGGCGATGCCGTAAACATCCAGCCCCTTGTCCTTCATCTGGTTGTACAGCGTCACGAGCTGCGGCGTTTGCACAGCGCAATGCTCACAATCCGGGTTCCACATGTAAACCACCACGTAAGGTGCAGTTTTGCTGTAAAGCGACACTGGCTTGCCATCGGGGCCGGGCACGTTTACGTCGGGGGCCTTTTTGCCGACGAGGCTTGCCGACATTTCAAACGCCCGCTGTTGAAGTGCAAAGACCTCCGCCGAATCGGACCAAACGGCCTTTTGATAGGTAAAATAGCGTTCAATCATGTTGACGTACACTGCCTGCGGGTCCATCAGCGTGGATTCCTTCGGGTCGTAGTGCAGCACGATCCAATTGGCAAAATACTTGAAAAACTCAGGTTTCTTCTCCACCCTATCCACTAGCGAAATGGCGTATTTCACAATGGAATCTTGGTTTTGCGGCGTTAGTTCGGTGATGTAGCGGGTAAGCATCTTCGAAACAAGTGGCGTGTAGAGCAGCCGCTCGTCATTGAAATCCATGCCGTTCCAGAACCGCACCCGATAATTGTAAACATAGCGGGCCGTATCCATCGAGCCGTCGGGTTTCAGGCAGTCCCGCAGGTCGGGGTTCTGGCCAGCCCGCTTGAAGGAGGTGAAAAGCGAGGTCGGGTTGTCCTTGAAGATTTTCTCCAAATAAGCTTTACGGTCATCAAGCAGCTTGTCCTGTTCCGCCTTGAGCTTCAAATATTCTGGGGTTCCGCCTTTCACACTGGCCATTTTCTGCGCATTGGCCTGAAACAGTGTGCGCTGACCTGCCTCAAATTTCAGTGCATCGTACAGGAGTTGATTGTCCACGCTACCCTCCACCTTCATGTCGCCTTCGGGGTTGGCAATCGTGGTTGTCATGTTGAAGGTCTGGTCCAAATCAACAATCAACTGAAAGTTTGCTTGGTTAGGCAGCACCACGTACAACAGGCCAGGAAAATAAGCTTCCTGCCGTTTGAACACAATTTGCCCAGTAGGACTGATGTTGGTTGAGTCGGCCAGGTAGGATTTATCTTCAAAATTGCCTATCAGCTTAGCGATTCCACCTCCCGCCAAGCCCTGCACCTGAATGACGATGTTAGGCGATTCCGCCTGTTCCTTCCTATTCTTATTGTCCAGGTAGGTCGTACTGTATTCTGGTTGGGCCTGATCTGCAGCGCTGGCTGTAGGGGAAGATTGTGGTTTGTCGCCACCGCATGAAGCGAGGAAAACGACAATGGCAAGTAAACAGACTATTCTCATATTAAAAAATTTTGGCGCAAAAATAAGGATTGGGAAACACCAAGGCAGTGAGCCTTGGGCTGTTAGGCAGTTATTAACGGCAGCTATTTCAAAAGGTTAGCCCCAAGAAAATAGGATTTAAAGGCAAAAAATAAAAAATGTGGAAAAATAAATGCCATCAAAAGGATTCATTTTGATATTAAATGATACTTTTGTGAATCATTTTTAACATCGTTTTACAATCAATTCGAAATCACGGATTATAGATTTTAAGACACGCTTGGAGCCTTCGAATTTACTGATACTATACCACGTATCGTGTCCCAGTTGGCTGGGTCACGATACTTTTTGCTTTGAGAAAATGGCCAAAAAGAAGTTCGTTCTGCGAATCGAGGAGGATCTTTACGCTGCTGTAGAGCAGTGGGCTGCCGATGATTTCCGCAGCGTGAACGGGCAATTGGAGTGGCTGATTTTCAAGATGTTGCAAGCCGAGGGTAAGTTGAAAAAAGGACAGGAACAACGTCCACCGCAACCTGAAGCGTAAGTTTTTTTTAGCAGTCCATTCTCTTTTTCACAAAAAGGCTTAATTTCGCACCCGCTAACGGCAAACGGTCGTTGCATTTTGGGAAAAACTGGGGGTATAGCTCAGCTGGCTAGAGCGCTTGCATGGCATGCAAGAGGTCATCGGTTCGACTCCGATTA
>Ga0075012_10001066_pt1 | contig 28649 bp, 21 predicted proteins | sample All_14_2_FD_71474 | JGI IMG/M metagenome (GOLD analysis project Ga0075012, IMG submission 71474) | Freshwater microbial communities in response to fracking from Pennsylvania, USA - Allegheny Zone_MetaG_DW_15 | ecosystem: Environmental > Aquatic > Deep subsurface > Groundwater > Drilled...
AAATACCCTTCTTTTTTGCGGTCTTCCATGGCTGCTTCGCTTCGCATATCGTCAGCACGGCTTCCACGTTCGGTTACGCGTGTAGCGGCAATTTCGGCAATAATTTCTTCCAGCGAATTTGCAGTTGAAAGGTTAAGCCCGGTACACGAAACATCGCCAATTGTGCGGCAGCGTACTACTTTAGTTTCAATTTTTTCATTTGGTTTCAGCTTCATGAAAGGGGCATTGGCAAGCCATACCCCATCGCGCAGGAAAGCTTCGCGTTCGTGCGTAAAATAAATACTTGGCAACGGGATATTTTCTTTGAAAATATATTGCCACACATCCATTTCGGTCCAGTTACTGATAGGGAATACCCTGAAATGTTCGCCAATATGTTTCCTTCCGTTAAAAAGGTTCCATAACTCCGGGCGTTGGTTTTTGGGGTCCCATTGCCCGAATTCGTCGCGGTGCGAGAAGAAACGTTCTTTGGCGCGGGCTTTTTCTTCATCGCGGCGTCCGCCTCCCATACAGGCATCGAATTTGTATTTTTCGATGGTGTCGAGCAGGGTAACTGTCTGTAGCAGGTTGCGGCTGGCTGAATACCCTTTTTCTTCAACCACCCGTCCGGTATCAATGGATTCCTGTACCGAACCAACTACAAGCTGAACACCCAGTTCTTTAACCAGATTGTCGCGATAGTCAATTGTTTCCTGAAAATTATGCCCTGTATCGACATGGAGCAAGGGGAAGGGTATTTTTGCCGGCCAGAATGCCTTCCGGGCCAGGTATGTCATTACAATACTGTCCTTGCCTCCCGAAAAAAGTATTGCCGGACGTTCAAATTGTGCAGCTACTTCGCGGATCACAAAAATGGATTCGCTTTCGAGTTCATCAAGGTGTGAAAGATTGTAGTTGGTCATGCTTCTGAAATATTGGAGCCTGGCGTTATGCGCCGGGAGATATTATTTATGGGTTAATGAAATCACAGGCAGTATGCTATCGAGAATCTGCCGTAGCGAGGTTTGTATGTTTTCAGTATCAGTATGTATTTCCAGATGTGGATGTTCAGGCGTTTCGAAAGGGGCATTTACACCGGTGAAGTCAGCAATTTGTCCGGCACGGGCTTTTTTATACATTCCTTTTACATCACGTTGTTCGCACGAATCGAGTGTTGGATTAAGGAAAATTTCGATAAAGTCGCTCTCTCCAATGATTCCCCTGGCCAGATCGCGGATTTCGTTGGTAGGGCTTACAAATGCATTTATGGTTATTACTCCTGCCGAAAGAAACAATTTTGAAATTTCAGCGATACGCCGGATGTTTTCGAGGCGGTCCTCATTGCTGAATCCCAGGTTGTTGTTTATACCGCAGCGAACATTATCACCATCCAGAACCTGGCAAAGGTAACCCTGCGAAAAAAGTTCCTTTTCAAGTGCAAGTGCCAATGTTGTTTTGCCCGAACATGGAAGTCCTGTAAACCAGATTACGCGTGCCCGTTGCCCAAGTTTCTGCTCCTTGAAATCGCGGCTGACTAATTTTTCGAATAAAGGATATACTTTGCCTTGCTCCACTTACAATTTTGTGTGTTGATAAAGAGCTGCAAAAGTACGTTTTATCTTCATTACTTCAGTCGGGTTAAGGAGACAAAAGGTTGCAGTAAATTCTTCTTTAACGAAAGCAATATTTCCGATTGGCTTAATCAGATATTACCTGACCACAAGTTTACGCACAGGTGAATGAATTGCTGCTGATTTCAGGCTTACAAAATAGATGCCGGGACTCAGGTTACTAACGTTTATTTCGAGGTTGCCGCTTTCGCTGATCAGCCTGTTGCGCGAAACTATTGTTCCGGCCGGAGAAGTAATTGTAAGTTCGGTGTTTTTTACTGATTGCGGAGGAAGCGCGTAGCTGATTTTGAACGATTTATCAGCCGGATTTGGGAAAGGATTTCCTAAAAATGCCTGTTCAGTCTGACTTTCTTTAATGGAAGTGAAATCAATCAATGTGCTGATTTTAAAATCGTCGAAATAAAATCCGTCAAATTCGGTATTGCTGTCAGTTTTCAGCCTGAAACGTAGCTTGATGTTTTCACCCTTGTAGTCATTGAGTGAAATGATTTCGCGCACCCAATCGCCTTCTTTCCCATCGTAAAGCGGGCTGCCCTGAATCTGATACCCGGATCCGGGATTCGTGAATTTCCCTTTTAAAGGTGTCCAGCTGCCGCCGTCGTTAGTCGAAATACTAAATTGTACATAATCGAAATCGTCTTCAAGTGTCCATTTAGCCTTGAACTCAACCATTGCCAGCAGTTCGTCGGGTAGGTAAACTTCTTGAGCCATTGTTATAGTTTTGGTGCTTCCTGGTGCATAGTTACCGGAAGGAGAATCCGTCATTGCAAAAGGCGGCGAGAAATATTGATCAGGAGTAAGCGCCCACGAGCCGGTCCATTGCATGCTATTCTCAAAAGTATCATTGAAAACTGTGAGCGGATAACCATAAATTCGGGTTACGGTATCAGAAGTTATAAATGAACCATTATCGAGCTGAAGAATATACTGTATTGTGTCGCCATCCTGCAGAAAAAGGCTGAGTTGATAGGGAATTGAATCAAGCTGTTCACCGAGCAGACTTATTCCGCCAAGTGTTTTAGGTCCGCCAATTTCCGAAATTGCATTTCCTATCGGGATTATTGATACCGTAAAACTGCCATCCTGCATTCCAAGGCGTTTCACTTTAAAGGGTAGATATCCGCTATAATCATGCATAAAAAATGAGCTTAAATCGGTAATAGAGCCGTAGTTCAGTGTAAGACGGGCTGCTGTAATGCTTGCAAACATATTTTGCTGAATTAATGGCAAAATGCGTTGCTGTATGGGCCAGAAACCATCGGAACTTGCACCAACTTCGGGCGTATAACTCAGAATTACCGGTTTTGTATTCTGCTCGCCGTACATCCAGTCGTCGGAGCCACCATTGGTGGGATAAATGGTTGTAGAACCCGGTCCGTAAATATAGCCGTTTTCGCTTGTGAGCAAATAGGAATAAGTATCAAATAAAGTGCTGTCAGCACATTGATCTTCTGTCCAGCCCCAGGGCGAAAGCAGAAGGTTAGCGAATGAATGATAGTTAAGGGCAATAAGGAAATTATGGCTTTCGCAGAAATATTTCATCATACGGGTTTCGGGCTCCGAAAAAGGCACAGTACCACGATATGTATCAGAAGAAGGATTCGGGGAAGATCCCGTGTCGTCGAAACCCCACTTATATCCGTAATTCCTGTTGATATCAATACCATAAGTTGGATTTCCCTGGGTGTTAATCCCGTTGTAGCGGCGGTTCTTACGCCAGCTTCCGCCTCCTGCCGGATTAGTAGTGATATTGTACGAATATCCATCCACATTAAAAACCGGAACAAAATACATTTCGGTATTATCAACAAGGTCTTTTATTGACGGGTCGCTGTTATAATTCTCCAGCAGGTACCACATGTAATAGAGCAGGTGCTGCATTCCGATTGGTTCACGGGCGTGGTGCATGCCGGTATAAAGCACTTCAGGTTCAGTTTCGTTCGCATCGGGGTTGTCGCTGATGCGAACATAATACACAGTGCGCCCTTCGATAGTTGAAATAGAATCGCTTAATGCTGTTTTGCTTGAAATTAGCGAAGGATAAAGGGATCGCATAAGATCAAGTTGAGCAATCATTTCCTCAACAGTACTAAAGCCACCGCACGATCCAAGCGAAAAATTTGCCGGTTCTGGCCAGGATTCACTCAAACTGATATCGGAGTTGCTTAAAGGTGCTTTATCTAAAAACCTGCCTGTATAATAATCAGCCATATCCGGAATGAGCATTTCGCAACGATACCCGGCTGCGGTGAGATTGCTGATTTCTCCGGCAGGAATTTCTGCCATAAACCATTCGCCTTTTTTATCAGCGTCTGTAATTTCAATGCCTGTGGCAAAAAGCTCAGCGGGAGTTCTGGAATCAATATAAATTTTTACCCGCGAATATACGGCCTGTTGTGCTGAAAGTAGTGCTGGCAGACTAAATAGCAGCAGTATGAATAATAGTGATTTTCTCATTGGATTTACCGGTTTTTGGATATCCAAAAGTAATCATAAGATCACTTATTCAAACATTCGGCGAATAAGGGGAAATGAATTTTTCAGGAAACGCTTATTTCTGTTTCCAGGTAATAGTTTCGAAAAGGTGCTGTATATCAGTTTTTACATATTCGATAACCGGTGCGAGCGAATCGTTATTTGGTATAGCATCGAAATAGAGCGATCCGCGTAAAAAATGACGGGTACTGTCGGTGAGGTAAAACTGGTAAGGCGATGCAGCGCTCATACCATTAATTTCATACACAAGTCCGTAAACATTACGGCTTGGGTCCGAAATGGCTATTTGCCTTATGCCGCTTGCTTTAGGCATGTGTTTGAGCGCCAGGGTGCGTGCATCTTCAGTAAATGTTATTAAACTGTTTTTGTCTGTCAAAGTCTTATAGCTGATATGAATTCGGCCGTGAAAAGCAGGCATTTCGATATTTATCCAGTTTGTTTCTTCGGGCGATACCGGATCGTTTGTTATTATTGCATAAGAAGGATATTCAAATTGGTAAGGATAAACAGAATCGAGCTGAATGTATTTCTTGTCGGGCAATGCAATTCGGAAATAGCCACGTGGTTTTGGTGTATAATCGTTATTACAGGATGAGAAAATTATCATGATTCCGCTTGTTACAACAAGGAACAAAAGGATTATGGAAGTTGAGCCAATTGATTTTTGAAGAGATGACGATGTTTTCGGGAAATTCATGTTTTATTATTTATTTTTTACTGGTCACATGGAATACGCCATAATATTATTCCTGGTTGGTGAGAATGCTTTCTCATGGCTATTTCATCTGAGAAAATTTGTGAAAAAATAAAACGCTGATTGCGGTTGTTTATTGCCTGTTATAGTGTTGTTTTGGGCAATACACGAGACATGTCTCCGCCTGCCGGATTAGGGAAGTATGAGTTTTTATTCCTCGTTTTGCGGTGTCAGCATTGTGATTTTGACTTTTTTTATCCGGCGTTTATCAGCTGCTTCGATACGGAAAGTATAATCACCAATCGAGAAAGTTTCGCCTGTGGCAGGCATTTTACCGGCAAGCTCAAGTATAAGTCCGGCGAGCGATTCGCTTTCACCTTTTGCATCGTCAAATATCCGGTCGTCAATGCCAAGCACCCGGCACATATCGTTGATAGTAGTTTTAGCCTCGAAAATGTAATTGTGTTCATCGATTCGGGAAAAGAACATATTTTCGGATTCAATATCAAATTCATCATTTATTTCGCCGACAATTTCTTCAATAATATCTTCCAGGGTAATAATACCCGATGTTCCGCCGTACTCATCTACTACAACAGCCATATGTATTTTTTTCTCCTGAAATTCCTGCATCAGGTCGTTGATGGGTTTGTTTTCGGGGACGAAAAAAGGCGGTCGCACGAGTTTTTCCCAATCGAAGTTGTCAGCTTCTGATAAGTAGGGGAGTAAATCCTTGATATATAAAATACCCGTAATGGTATCAGGAGTATCGTTGTAAACCGGTATGCGCGAGTAACCTGATTCGATGATAATACTTTGTACTTTCCTGAATGGCAGCGAATTATCGATTGTTGTAAGATCGACCCTCGGGCTCATGATTTCGCGGGCATTGATAGCGCCGAAGCGTGTAATGCTTTTCATGATTTTGCGGTCTTCGGAATCTACTTTTCCGTCGGCAGTAATATCTATGGCATTGGAAATATCGTCGAGTGTAATATTGTGGTTTTTATATGCCTGCCGCTTGTCGATAAACCGGGTGGAATTTACCAGCAGTTTGCTGAAAGGGTATAAAATCCGCTGCACAACCGAAAGTGGCATCGACATTAACGTGGCTACTTTTACCGGGCTGCGTGTGGCTAAAACTTTTGGTAGTATTTCGCCAAGCAGAAGTAGCACGGAAGTAATGATAACTATCTGGAATAAAAATCCAAGAAGCGGATTAGCCGAAAAATCGAGGTAATTATTAACAAGAAATGATGAAATAATTACAATGCCTACATTCACCAGATTATTGGCAATAAGTATAGTAGCAAGCAGACGCTTAGGGGTTTCGAGTAAAGAGATTATACGTTTATGTGAATGTGTTTTCGAATTGCGGATTTCATTAAGCTGCGAGGGTGACAGCGAAAAAAAAGCTGTTTCGGAGCCTGATGCAGCAGCGGAACACAACAATAAAAACAAAACAGTTACAATTCCTGCAAGTAATCCGGCTGAAGAAGCCAGGTCAGTGATGTTAAATGATAATACTATGAATGCGTAAAACGCATCAGGGAGTGGGTCGGCCACGGTGTGAAGTAATTGATTTAAAGGTGCAAAGATAATAAAAGCATAAAAACAAACGAGCGAACCTGGTTCGCTCGTCCAAAATGAAGTATAATTTTTTTAGAATGGCAAATCGTCGTGGTCATTTTGCTGTGCCAACGGTTCGGTAATAGGCGGCACAACAGGCTGGGCAGGATGAGGTGTTGATGCAGGTGCTGAAGATTGTGATTGTGTAAAATTTTCACCATTTCCTTCTTTCCGGCCACCAAGCAGAACCAGGTTATCGGCCTGTATTTCGGTTATATATTTTTTTTGTCCGTCCTTGCCATCGAACGACCGGGTGCGGATTTTACCCTCGATATACACCTGGCTGCCTTTGTGCAGGAATTGCTCGGCAATTTCGGCAAGTCCACGCCACATAACAATATTGTGCCATTCGGTATGCTGTAGTTCGTTGCCATCCTTGTCGCGCGAATGTTCGGTGGTAGCCAGCGAAAACGCAGCTTTTTTGTATGTATCGAATGTTTGTACTTCAGGGTCTTTTCCCAGGTTTCCTACCAGGATTACTTTGTTTACACCTCGTGCCATATTGATCGGATTGTAGATTAGTGGATTTTTATTATTACAAATGTACTGTAATTTGAAGCTTTAGGCTGAAGTGTTGATAAAATATGGCTCGAAGAGATTTAGTTATTAGCGTATTTTGATACTAAATATCAGGAGATGTTAATTTGGAACGGTGTAACTTTCACAACTTTTCAGACCTAAAACATGACATTTCTCGTCTTAAAACGAAAATAAGTAAAACGTATTTCGTTTTAGCCTCAGAAACATACTTAGAGAATTGCTGCCAAATACCTGTCGATCAGTCTGGGTAAAGGCAATTCCGCGATAAGATCCCGCCTAACCGGAGTTATATCATTAATTGGTATCGGTTCGCCTTTTACTTCAATGCGGATAAATTTTGCCAGCAACCTGCGGTGCGAAAGCTGATGGACATATTCGTCCGAAACATGTTTTACTAGAAATGGAAATTCGCCCAATAATCCTGATTTAACACATTGATCCAAAGCATCTGATGTGTCCGAAGCATTCAGCGTTTCGACGCAGGGGAAATCGTACATGTTTTTCCAGATATCGTTTCCGGTGCGTTTCCGCATCAGAATAAATTCCTCTTTACCCTCAGTAAAACTTATCACCAGGTAGTTCAGGTGACGGATTGCAGGTGTTTTTTTAGGTGTTTTAACCGGGAAACTTTCAACCTGTTTTCGCTTCAGTGCTTCGCATGCGAAAGCTACCGGACACGTAATACATGCCGGACTTTTTGGCGTGCAAACCAAAGCTCCAAGTTCCATAACAGCCTGATTAAATGTGCCGGGATGATTGATGTCGAGCAGGTTATTTGTAAGATCGTTTATTCTCTTTTTGCCTTCTTTCGTATCAACGGGAGTATCAATAGCGTATAAGCGGCTGATAACGCGGGCAACATTTCCATCGAGAACAGGTGTTGATTCATCAAAGCAGATAGATGCAATTGCTGCTGCGGTATAATCCCCGATGCCTTTAAGTTTCTTTAAACCGGCTGCCGAATTCGGGAAAATTCCGTTGTGATTTTCAACAACTTCCTTAGCGGTATGATGCATATTTCGGGCCCTTGAATAGTAGCCAAGCCCTTGCCAGAGTTTCAGCACATCCTGTTCATCAGCAGCAGAAAGGCTTTGTACATCAGGAAAAGCAGCGAGAAACCGATGGTAATAATCCGTTCCCTGGGCAACCCGGGTTTGTTGCAGAATAACTTCCGAAAGCCATATTTTATAAGGATCACGGGTTTCGCGCCAGGGGAGGGGACGTTTATTTTGGGAGTACCAGTGCAGAAGGGATTCGGTTATAGTCATGATGAGGACAAAAGTACAAATTACTGCCAGTAACTGTGCCACAGGAATTAATTTGCAAACATATCACCTGGCTGGATAATAACAAGTTTTTTGAAATGAGTATAAGGAATCAAGACAAATGTTTAACTATTCTATATAATTATTAAACAAAAACCGGGCTTTCCTGTTTTAAATAAGTATCAATGTTTAAATTCGAAAACCATGAAAACAATAATACTACGCAAATTCATCCTGAGCTTTGCTCTTATAATTGGAATGCTTTCGTCGGCAAACTCCCAGGTTCAGCTTATAACGCCAAATGGAGGCGAGAACTGGGTTAACGGATATCCTGTATCTATATCCTGGAATAACCCCGGCCAATTATATTATTTTACCATAGAGTATTCAGGAGACAATGGCATAAACTGGTTTATACTAACATATATTGAAGGTGTACCTGGTTTTAACCAAACCGGATTCATAACAAGTAACTTTAATGTGACCGATCAGGCTTTAATAAGAATTTCGGATTATTTTAACCCTTTTGATTTCGATGTAAGCGATGCCACATTTTCAGTTTCTAATCCTGCTTTTAGTTTTTATTCGCCTTCCAGCGGACAGGTTTTTTACCAGGGCTCCGATGTGCTTGTACAATGGTATTCATCTGTTAGCAACCCTGTAAGCGTTGAATTATCAGCTGACAACGGGTTATCATGGACGCTTCTGGCTTCAGGAATCACTTCTTCAAGCTATACTTTTGCAGCACCCGAAATTAATTCCGACTCCTGCCTCATCAAACTCTCAGATACCAACGATCCTTCAATTTTTAATGTGAGCTTGCCTTTCTCGATACGATCCTTGCCACAGATTACGGTTGTAAGTCCAAATGGCGGAGAAGTATGGAACTATGGTGAAATCAACAGCATAAGCTGGAGTGGCAGCAATATTTCCTATTACGTAATCATAGATTATTCCACAGATGGAGGCTTTTCCTGGCAAAACTTAGGTTACAGCGAAAGTTCTCCTACAGGAGGTACTGCTCAGTTACAGATGCCGATTATTAATACAACTACTGCCCGTATTAAAATATCCGATCCGGCCTTTTTCGCAGCAAGTGATATCAGTGACGCCGATTTCTCGTTTGTAGTCCCTCCTTTTTTCCTCTATGGCATCGGAAGCCAGTTTTATACCGGGCAACCTTTTGATATTTCGTGGAATACTCTTGAGCCAACCGAAGCGTATGTTGAAATATCTCTTGACAATGGGCTGACCTTTCAGACTATAGTAGAAAACATCCCTTCAAGCCAGACAAGTGTTTCGCTTACAGCACCATTAACGGCAACCGAAACTGCAATTCTGAAGCTGGTTGACAGCAATGATCCGTCATCCTATACGCTGAGCGAGGTTTTCAGGATTGTAGAGGCACCAGTTATTACAATGATTAACCCGGTTGGAGGAGAATTGTGGGATATTGATTCAACGTATACAATTTCCTGGACTTACACAGGTGAAATTCCTGAGTGGTCCTATTTTTCAGTTGATTATTCCACTGACAACGGACAAATCTGGAACAATATTGGAGTTTATTACTATTACCTGGAACAACAGAACACCGTACTTTGGACTACTCCGGTGGTGGAATCGGATTCCTGTCTTATAAGGGTTTCGGATTATTTTCTTCCATATATAAACGTCACAAGTCCATCGGTTTTTAAACTTATTGATATTCCCGACCTGCAGATTTGTGCTGTAAGTGTCGATTCAATTTCGGGGAAAAATATAGTTATCTGGAATAAAGTGGAAAGTGAACTGGTTTCAGAATATGTAATACTTAAAGAAACCAATGCAGCAAATGTGTATGAGGAAGCAGGCAGTATTCCGGCAAACGCTCTGTCAACTTTTATTGATTTAAATTCAAATCCGCGAGAAAAAGCCACACGCTACAAATTAACTTTCAGGGATTCTGACGGAAATATTTACGGATCAGGTTTAGTTCACCAAACCATACATCTTTCAATTAACCAGGGAGTTGGAAACAGCTGGAACCTGAACTGGAGCCCGTATCTCGGTTTTCCTGTTACTTCTTACAATATTTACCGGGGAAACGACCGTGGAAATATGGAGCTGATCAATACGGTTTCGGGCAATTTTACCTCCTATACCGATTTTAATGCACAACCCGGATTCATCTACTATATGATTGAAGTGATCAATCCTAACAACTGCAATCCCGAAGGATTTAAATCAAGTTATGGCAGTTCAACGTCCAACATTGCCACAAACAAAACCACAAGCACTGATAAAAATATCTTCACCGCGAATCTAAACGTTTATCCAAATCCGTCAACGGATTATATACGGGTTAAAACTGCAGAATTCTTAAAAAGCGAGGTGACTATTTCTATCATTTCATCCGCAGGAGCAGTTGTTGAAACCCTGAAAACCGATGGAAATCAATTGAATAGTGGTTACAACATTACTGTAAGTGATTTAAAACCGGGGATTTATTACCTGCGTCTTACAGGAAGTGACCGCACAGGTTCTGTTAAGTTTATCAAATCAGAGTAATCATTTGCAAAGGAAGTTTAATTCAGAAAACCCATCAACCGTCATTCGGGTTGATGGGTTTTTTGTTTGATTTAAAACTGTTCTAATATCCACCGTCAACTATCCATGCCTTTTGCGGATTATCATTTCTTAAAGCCAGTTTGTGCTTTTGAACCTCTCCGGATTTTAATTTTACTTCGTAAGGAACATAAACGCCTGCATACTGTCCTGATTTAAAAGAACTTCCGATTGATATGATTTGGAGTCCGCCATACACAAGTTTCATTTCTGCAAGATTCGAAGAGTGCTCAAAAGTGGGGTCCAGTTTGTAAACGGTTTCCCAATCGTGCTCTGAGAGGGCGTTCCACCACATTTTTGCTGCACCATCAGCGGTCACGGCTGAAGTCGTATTTCGTTCTCTAGGTTGTATATCCTTTAGTTCGACCCTTTTTGTATTTTCGGGAACGACTATACTGAAAGTTTCGGCAGCAATTGAATCGTCATATACTATCTTATTGATTTTTAGCACCAGAACCTCCTGTTTGTTTTCGTTTACATACACTTCGAGCGATTTTAGCCTCCCGCTTTGGTTATCGAAACTATATACCCTTCGGTTGTCCGATTCAGGAATAGAATGGTTAAGACTAAAAGCGTTTTTATAATCACCCAGAGCTTTAGCTTTAACGGTCAGAATGGTTTCATTGCCGCTATATGTGATATCATATTTAGCTTTGTGTTTATCAGCAAAGGCTTTTTCTACCTGAAGTATTTTTTCGGGATCGAGCAGAATTTTTATCCAATCAACAAATACTGCATCGGGGTTTCCAACAAGAACCATCCCGGTTTTATGCATAAATCTGTATTGCTTTTGTCCATCCATGGCAACAGTCATTCCAGGTTTTTCGATACGCCATTTTTCGGTTGGGGTGAATTGTTTCCAAAGATTATATTCAATAAAATCACCCTTAGTGTCTATCAGGTCGAGGTTGTCGCCAGGCACTGAACGCACCTGGAAACTAATAAACATGGTTTTAATATTGAGAATAGCTTCAATCGAATTGCTGAGCAGTGTCATAGCCTTGGCATTAGAATTGAAAAGCCCTGGGCCGAAAATTGGAACAACGGCTATTGTTACCAGCAATATAGCTGCTATGCTTGCTATTTTTTTCCATGAAGGATTATGAAGTGGAATTATTCGGCCACGTTTACTGCCGGCAGTTTCTGGTGATTCATGAATCTGATTCATTACGTTAATTTTTAAGTTTTTACTTGCTTTGATATCTGAAGTTGGTGTCAATGCAGCGGCAGCCTGGTTGATGAAATCAAGATCATCCGCCGTTTCAGGGGTTTCATTTATTTCCCTGGCTATCTGTTCTTTATCATGAGTGCTGAGCGTTTCATTAAAAAGATCAGCAATTTTATCGGTCAGATTATTTTTCTGCATGGCAAACCTCCTTTTGGTTAAAGAATTGTGTTTTAATTTTTTGGATTCCGTAAGAAAACCTCGATTTAACTGTGGTTAAAGGCAGATCAAGAATATCTGCAATTTGCTGGAAATGTAGCCCGTCAACAAACCGGAACCGTACGATTTCCGATTGCTCACCGGGTATTGAATCCAGCAAAGCATTGATACGTGTGTATTCTTCGTGCCTGATCAGCTCTTCTTCACGCGATTCGGAACTTTGGGCATCAAAATCCGGCACAGTTTCAATTGAAACCCGGGTAAACCGGCTTCCGGCCCGGAACCTGTCGATACAGGCATTTGTAACCAGACGAAACGAATAAGCAGCCGGATTGAGAATTGCTTTTCCCTGATTCAACTCATCGTAAATTTTAACGAAAACATCCTGAACCACATCTTCTGCTTCAGCTTTGTTACCAAGCCGGAAATAAGCGTGATGAACGAGTTTATCCTGTAAATCATCAACCAGGAGCTCCAGTTGACTGATGATTTCTTTTGATTCAGACTTTCGTTTGTTTGCTGGCATACACTGCAAATTACAGGTTTGATTGTATGACGGAAATTTAGCTAAAAAGACGTAGTTCTGATTCTTTTCTCCCGGTTATTCAAATTTTTAATTTTTAGCCGTCTTTTGTACATGTTGGTTTTAGCGATTGAAATACATATTTGATCGATTTTCGGTTTATCCTTTCCGTAATTAAATTATCTTGCACATTTTTTTAACAGAAACCTCTTTATTATGATAAGGAAAATACTCTTTTTGCTTTGCACGGCATTGCTTATTTCCGTGCTTTCCGCAGCACAAAGCCCGGCGAAAAAACCTCTTACCCACGATGTGTACAATACCTGGAAAAAACTGGACAAACAACAGATTTCCGACAATGGCAAATATGTTTCGTACGAAATTAACCCGCTGAAAGGCGATGGCTGGCTGCATTGGCACAACCTTGAAGCTGGAAATCACGATTCGCTTTACCGCGGACAAAGTGCCGTGTTTTCGTCAGGTAGCGATATACTTGCATTCCGGATTGTGCAGCCGGCAGATTCCATCCGAAAACTGAAACTGGCGAAGAAGAAAAAAGATGAACTTCCCAAAGATTCGCTGGGAATCCTGCTGCTGGAAAAAGATTCAATTCTGCGTTTTGCGGATTTAAAATCATTTCAAATCCCGAAAGAAGGTGGTGCCTGGGTAGCATGGCTTTACGAGAAACCAAAAGAAAAAGATAAAGCTAAGGAAAACACCGATACCATTCAGAAATCAACACCTGATACACTTACAGCAAAACCTGAAGAAATACCTGTAAAAGCAAAAGAAAAGGATAAAAAGAAAAAGAAAGGTGCTTTTGCCGATATTGAAACGGCAAATCTAACTTTACTTAACCCGGTTATTAATCAAAAATATGAATCGGAAAATGTGACCGAAACAGCTTTCTCTAAAAATGGCAATTTGCTCACATTCATCACACTAAAAAAAGACAGTATCGATTTAATTGCAGTAAATATTTTCGATACCCGCTCATTAAAGCTGAATAAAATTTTTGAAAAACCAGGATTTGCTAAAAAAGTAGTTGCCGCTAACGACGGAAAATCAATCGCATTTCTTTATACTTCCGATACAGCGAAAGTGAAGCGCTACGGCCTTTACGTCTGGGATGAAAAATCGGATAAAACTTCATTGATCGCCGATACGTCAACTTTCGGAATTCCTGCCGGATGGGAAGTTTCGGAAAACGGCAGCCTGAGTTATTCTGACGATGGCAGCAAACTGTATTTTGGAACAGCACCTAAAAAACTTCCCGAATCGAAAGACACGCTGCTTGAAGAAGAAAAAGTGAAAGTCGATGTTTGGTCGTGGAACGATACCCGCCTGCAATCGCAACAGCTAAAACGCCTGGATGACGATCTGAAAAAGACATACCAGGCTTTGTATCGCATTGAAGATAAACGAATTATTCAGCTTGCAGATACATTGATTGACCAGGTTCGCACTTTCCGCAAAGGAGATGCTGATTTTGCTCTGGGAAGCACTAACAAACCTTACGAACTTCTTTATGCTTTGGAAGGAGCTTCTTATCGCGATATTTACCTTATCGACACCAAAACCGGAAAGAGAAAAATTCTGCTGGAAAAACATCCGGCCACAGCCGAACTTTCACCTGCCGGCAAATACCTGATTTATTTTGAAATTGCTGACAGCACATGGAATACATTGCAAATTGCGTCGGGAAAGAAATTCTGCCTCACGGGTAATCTGTCAATAAATTTCACTGACGAGGAAAACGATGTGCCCGATCAGCCAAATCCATATGGAGTTGCAGGCTGGACAGAAAATGATGCCTCTGTTCTGATTTACGACCGCTATGATATCTGGCAATTTAATCCTGAAAACAAAACTGCACCTGTTTCGCTCACTGCAAAAGGCCGTGACAGCAAGACGGTTTTCCGTTACGTAAAAACCGATCCCGAGGCTTTGGATATTAATCCCAAAGAACCACTCCTGCTGAAAATTGTTGAAAATGAGAGCTGTAAAGAAGGTTTTGCCAGCCTGTTACTAAGCGAACCCGGAAAGTTGAATACTTTCATCCTTTCGGATCATGAATACATCAGACCGATAAAAGCTAAAAATTCGCGTCAGATTCTTTGGCAGCGCGGAACGTATATCGAGTATCCCGATTTATATACCAGCACTTTGGAATTTACCGGTATTAAAAAACTTTCAGTCACCAATCCGCAGCAAAGCCAGTATTTGTGGGGAACTGTTGAGCATGTGAACTGGAAATCCTTTGATGGCGGCGATCTTCGTGGTTTGCTTTATAAGCCTGAAAATTTCGATCCGGCAAAAAAGTACCCTATGATCGTGTATTTCTACGAAAAATACTCGCATGAAATCAACTCGCATTATGTACCATCACCATCACGATCGATAGTGAACTTTACGTATTACAACAGCAACGGTTATATCGTTTTTATTCCTGATATTAACTACCGCACCGGCCAGCCCGGCCGCTCAGCTTACGACGATATTATAAGCGGAACTATGGCTATGACAAAACTTCCTTACGTGGATGCTGACCGCATGGGAATACAAGGCCAAAGCTGGGGCGGATACCAGGTTGCCTATCTGGTTACTCAGACAGGACTTTTTAAAGCAGCCATGGCAGGCGCTCCGGTTAGCAATATGACTTCAGCTTATGGCGGAATACGCTGGGAGAGTGGCATAGTACGGCAGTTTCAATATGAGCAGGGACAGAGCCGGTTAGGAGCCAATCTCTGGGAAAACCGTGACTTGTATTTAGAGAATTCACCCATATTTTTTGTCGACCGCATCACAACTCCTTTGCTGATTATGAGCAATGATAATGATGGCGCTGTGCCCTATTACCAGGGAATTGAACTGATAACAGCCCTGCGACGTTTAGGCAAACCGGCCTGGTTGCTTAACTATAACGGCGACGAGCACAACCTTACCAAACTTCCTAACCGCCACGACCTGAGCATCCGTATGGATCAGTTTTTCGATCATTACCTGAAAGATGCACCTATGCCACTTTGGATGGAAAAAGGAGTTCCGGCAATGGTAAAAGGGAAGGAACTGAGGTATTGATAACAGGATACTCGCCATTTTGTATGGAATTAAAACCAAGATTAAATTCGCGGATGGATATTTTAGTAATATTGCCGTAAATCTGTTTTATGAAATTCGTATTTCTTACCCTTATCATTTCCCTTGGGCTGCTTGATTCGTATTGTCAGTATTTCAATTACTCCTTTGGAGATGTAACCAAAGAAGAGCTCCTGATGGAGGATTGTTCATTTGAACCGGGTGCACCGGCTATGCTGATTGCTGAAAAATGCGGGGTAGTAAATAATTTTCAGGAACCATATTCATCGGTAAGTATTCAACGAAGGATAAAAGTGCTTACCAGTGAAGGCTTTTCGTATGGAAATTTCGAAATTGAATTCAATCATAAAAGCAGTGAATTAGAAATTAGCAGGGCGATGGTTTATAATCTTGTGGACGATAAGGTTGTAATGGAAAAAATTACTGCAAAAAATTATCTTATCACTAAAATTGATAAATATAACTCAAGATATACCTTAACGCTACCTAACGTTAAAGTGGGATCTGTAATCGATATTTTTTATAAGCTTTCGGCGCACAGGTCGATGAACCTGGAACCATGGTATTTCCAAAGCGAAATTCCCTGTGGCTGGAGCGAATACAAAACCATGATTCAAAAAAAGACGGCCTACACGTATTATTACACCGAATATTTGCCGTTTACAGTGAATACAGTAATGGATCCTTCCCAACTTGATGAAAAACAAGCAGGTTATGTTATAAACCGGTTTGTAGTTGAAAACGCACCGTCATATCATTTAAATGAATCTTTTGTTCTGCGCCCGCATGATCAGATTTCAAAAGTGGAACCGGTGTATAGTGCATATAATCAAAACTCTGTCTGGGGCTACAGCGAAGGTCCTTTAACATGGGATGATATCAGTAATAATCTCAATAAGCATCCTCAGTTGGGTAGGCTCATAAACAAGAGTAACATCCTGAAGGCCGCATTGACAGCAGCAGTTGACGACAGCAGGAATTTTGAAGATAGCCTCAGATCCGTTTATGAATTTGTACGTAAGAATCTGAAATGTGATGGACACATGAGTATTTATGCTTCTGATCTGGATGAAATCTGGACGAAGAAAACCGGGACTACCGGCGATATTAATATTTTGCTGCTGGCAGCCTTACATACAGCCGGATTTGATTGTCATCCTTTATTATTGGCTACCAACAGAGGAGCACCACCATCGAAAACCGACCCACGCCGCAACGGGATCAATTTCCTGGTTGCAGCCGTATTCAAGGATACAAGCTATTACCTGCTCGACGCTTCTGACCAAGATATTGCATTTAATACCTTACCTTTTTTTTGTTTAAATGGAGATGGTTTTCTGGTTTCAAATCATACTCACAAACAATGGATTCCTTTGCTTCGGAATGAACGATATGAAACTAAAACAGAGGTAACACTTGATTGGTTGCCCAATACTGCAGCAAAAGGCAATGTTGTTATTAAATCCTACAGTCTTGATGCTAACGGATTCAGGCGGAGTATTAAGGATAACGGCGAAGAAGAGTATGTAAAATCACGTATGGATGATTTCCCGAACTATAACATCTCAGATCCATCCTATAAAGGGTTAACTGAAACGGATAGTGCTTTTGTTGAGAATTTTACATACACACTAAAAGCAAATGAATACAATACTAACGAGAGCTATTTTCTTCCGGTTATGCCTTTTGCTCCATTTAAGGAAAACCCTTTTGATGCCATTAAACGTGATTTCAGGATTGACTTTATAGCACCAATGATCAGGAAAACAGATGTTACCATTAATATTCCTGAAGGACTGGGAGTTGTGCATTTACCTGAATCAATAACTGTTGACAACCTCAATAATGATTTTGCATTTGATTTTTCCGTTGAAGAATCGCCCGATCAGAAAGTAATTACTATACACTCCGATATTCGGATTAATCGCTATAGCTATTCGCAGGAAGAGTACGGTATTCTTCGGCAATTTTTTACCGAAATTGTAAAAATGCAGAATTCACTGATTGAATTAAAGAAACTTTGATTTTGGTGAAAACCATATGATATTCCTGTTCTTTGATCAGCACAGGTTTTTCAGGTACCGGATATTTTTCTCTAAATTTGACTTCTCAAACACAAGCTACTATGGAAAGTAACGAACATGGCCCTATCAAAGGCCTCCCAGAAAATGCCTACACCGAACTTAAACCGGGCGAAACCTATGACCCCATCATGTCGCCGCACAAAGTGTATCCCGAAGTAAACACCTGGAGTGTGATCTGGGGTATTATTATGGCCGCTGTATTTTCTGCTGCGGCTGCTTACCTTGGACTAAAAATCGGTCAGGTTTTCGAGGCTGCCATTCCCATAGCAATTATTGCTGTCGGGCTTTCAACTGTTTTCAAGCGTAAAGGCGCATTGGGCGAAAATGTGATTATTCAATCTATTGGCGCAAGTTCAGGGGTTATTGTCGCCGGGGCTATTTTCACTCTTCCTGCTCTTTATATCCTAAACCTGCAGGTACAGTTTTACCAGATTTTCATGTCGTCGTTGCTGGGTGGTTTCCTGGGGATTCTGTTTCTGATTCCTTTCCGCAAGTATTTTGTTGCCGAAATGCATGGCAAATATCCTTTCCCGGAAGCTACGGCTACAACCGAAGTACTTGTGTCGGGTGCCAAAGGAGGAAACCAGGCAAGATTGCTGCTCGTGGCTGGGCTCATTGGCGGATTGTATGATTTTGTGATTGCCACTTTCGGACTGTGGGCCGAGGTATTTACTACCCGAGTTATTCCTATCGGGCAGGAAATTGCCGACAAAGCTAAAATTGTTTTTAAACTGAATGTAGGCGCTGCCGTTACAGGTTTGGGATACATTATTGGATTAAAATATTCAGCAATCATTGCAGCAGGTTCGTTTGTAGGCTGGTATGTGATAATACCTGTTATAAATTACTTTGCCGGCGGCCAAACCATGCCGGTAGGCACTAACATTACTGCGCTTATCGGCGATATGACAGCCGAACAGATTTTTGCAGCTTACGTTCGCCCCATCGGTATCGGTGGAATTGCTATGGCAGGAATTATTGGAATCATCCGCTCGGGCAACATCATAAAATCTGCTATCGGATTGGCAGGAAAGGAAATATTTGGCAAACAACATGCTGCAAAAGGCCATCTGCGCACCCAGCGCGATTTACCCATGGCCATTATCGCAGGTGGAATTCTGCTCACAGCCATTGTTATTTTCGTGTTTTTCCAGTTCGGAGTGGTTCATAACCTTACACATGCATTGGTAGGTCTTGGTATAGTTATGATAATCGCTTTCCTGTTCACAACCGTTGCTGCCAATGCCATCGCCATCGTAGGCACCAATCCGGTAAGCGGAATGACGCTTATGACACTCATAATTTCATCACTCGTTCTGGTATCAGTAGGGTTAAAAGGTGAATCAGGAATGGTAGCTGCTCTTATTATCGGTGGTGTTGTATGTACTGCTCTATCCATGGCCGGTGGTTTTATTACCGACCTCAAGATCGGTTACTGGATGGGAACTTCACCCTACAAACAGCAATCGTGGAAATTCCTGGGAACCTTTGTTTCGGCCATAACAGTTGGTGGTGTAATTATGGTACTGAATAAAACATATGGTTTTACAGGCGAAAATGCCATGGTAGCGCCTCAGGCTAATGCTATGGCAGCGGTAATTCAGCCCATGATGAGTGGCCAGCCGGCGCCCTGGATGTTGTATGCCGCAGGAGCATTTTTATCACTTATCCTGACTATGATTGGCGTTCCTGCGCTTGCGTTCTCGCTCGGTATGTTTATCCCGCTGCAACTCAATACACCACTTATGTTAGGCGGAATTATAGCCAATTTTGTCGGTAAACGCAGCAAAGATGAAAAGCTGAACCAGGCACGCCGCGACAGAGGAACGCTCATAGCTTCCGGCTTTATCGCGGGGGGAGCTCTGATGGGCGTTATCAGTGCTATACTGGCAAACTTTGGCGTTAACTTTGTAAACAGGGAATGGTTCGAATCGCATAGTGCCGAAGCCTTGGCCTTATTGATGCTGGCTGTACTCTGCGGGTATTTTATTTGGGAAACGCTGAGGGCGAATAAGGAGGAATAGTCAGATTGTTTTAACCACAAAGGACACGAAGTTTAACACAAAGTTCACTGAGTAAAGATGACAGAAGACGAAATCGCAAAAGCGGTAATTGGCTTATCCATTGAAGTCCACAAGGCACTCGGGCCTGGACTTTTGGAAAACGCATACAAAGAATCGCTTTTCTATAAAATTAAAAAGGCTGGTTTAAAAGTTGAAAAAGAAAAACCTATGCCATTGGTTTTTGAAGAAGTTAAACTTGACTGTGGATATAGAATAGATTTGTTGGTAGAAGACAAGTTAGTAATAGAACTCAAAAGTGTTGAAGCTTTATCCGAAGTTCATTTTGCTCAAATTCTTACTTATCTGAAACTCGGAAATTACAAATTAGGGCTTTTGATTAATTTTAATGTAGCTCTGGTTAAAGATGGGATTAAAAGAGTTATTAATGGCACTTTGTAGTCCTGAAAAAACTTTGCGCCCTTTGTGAATATCATTGTGTGCTCTGTGGTTTATTTGAACTGAAACTCGAAAATATTATTTACGATGAACAAACAACAAATCCTGAACCGCTTCCTGTCATACGTCGCTATCGATACTCAAAGCGACGATTCATCAACCACTTTCCCCAGTACGGCAAAGCAATTCGATATGCTCAACCTGCTTCACGATCAGCTGAAAGCATTTGGGCTGACCGATGTGAGTATTGATTCCAATGGCTATGTAATGGGAACATTGCCCTCAAATACTTCGAAAAAAGTTCCCGTAATTGGTTTTGTATCACATGTAGATACCAGCCCGGATATGAGTGGCGCCAACGTAAAACCGCGATTGGTTGAGAAATACGACGGAAAAGATATCATCCTTAACCAGGAGAAAAATATTGTGATGTCACCGGTCGATTTTCCGGAATTGCACGATTACCTTGGTCAAACGCTAATTGTTACCGATGGAACCACTTTGCTTGGCGCTGATGATAAAGCCGGCGTAACCGAAATAATGGCAGCAATCGAATACCTGGTCAATCATCCTGAAATTGAGCATGGAACTTTAAAAGTTGGCTTTACTCCCGACGAAGAAATTGGCCGGGGCGTCGATTTTTTTGATGTTAAAAAATTCGGGGCCGATTTTGCCTATACCATGGATGGCGGAGGTATCGGGGAACTGGAATATGAGAATTTTAATGCTGCCGGGGCCAAAGTCATTATTCAGGGGCGTAATATCCATCCCGGTTACGCCAAAAACAAAATGAAAAATGCCATACTGATGGCTACTGAATTCAATGCATTGCTTCCTGTAAACGAACGACCTGAATTCACTCAGGATTACGAAGGTTTTTACCACCTGATAAAACTGGAAGGATCAGTTGAAAATTCATTTATTCAATATATTATTCGCGACCACGACAGGCCGAAGTTCGAATTGAAAAAACAGTTTTTTAAAGACTGTGTCGATTTTATGAACAAACACTATGGCGAAGGCTGCTTCACCCTCGAAATGAAAGACCAGTACTACAATATGCGCGAAATGGTTGAGCCGGTTTACCATGTAGTTGCCACCGCACAGGAAGCTATGGAACAACTTGGAATTATTCCGAAAGTAGTTCCTATCCGCGGAGGTACCGATGGCGCACGATTATCCTATATGGGGCTTCCCTGCCCGAATATATTTGCGGGCGGCCATAATTTCCATGGTAAAATGGAATATGTTCCTCTGGAATCGATGGTGAAAGCAACGGAAGTAATACTGAAAATTGTGGAGCTTTATACTCAGAGAAGTAAATAGAAGATTCAGATTGTTCCATACAAAAGGCTTAAATTGTCATCCTGTGTAAGCTATCCCTTCAAGGGTTTTAGATCCTTGAAGGGATAATAATATGATTGTTAATCAACTAAAACTCCCATCCAGATACTGTTGCGTCAGTTTATGCTTCGGGCGGTTAAAAACATCATCTGCTTTCCCGAATTCAATCATTTCGCCCAGGTACATAAAAGCAACATAATCAGCTATACGTTTAGCTTGCCGCAGTGTATGGGTTACCAGCACAATGCTGTAATTTTCTTTGAGTTTAAGGAAAAGCTCTTCAATTTTAGTACTTGCAAGAGGATCAAGTGAGGAGGTGGCTTCATCGCCTAAAATCATTTCGGGCTCTACTGCTAATCCCCTTGCCAGGCAAAGCCGCTGTTGCTGACCAATGGATAAACGCACTGCAGGCGATTTCAGGCGATCTTTCACCTCTTCCCACAGACCGACTGCCTGCAACTGGTGCTTTACTATTTCATATACCTTCCTGCGTTTTTTTATCCCATACAACCTGGGACCATAAGCCACGTTATCGTAGATGGACATTGGAAGTACGGTTGGCCTTTGCGCAAGCAGACCCATTTTTTTGCGGATATGAGTTGCCTCAACCTTGCTGCCATAAATGTCTTCGCTTCCGATCCGGATATTACCCGAAACTTTTACTTCGCTGTTATCGTCGTGCAAGCGGTTGAAACAGCGTAAAAGAGTGGTTTTACCACAACCCGAAGGCCCGATGATACAGGTTATCTGCTTTTCAGGAATGTGGAGATTCACATTTTTCAGAATATGTTTCCCATAAATATGCACGTTCAGGTTATCGACTGAAAGATGTGTTTTGTACGAATCGGTCACTTTACTGAATTGGGTTATAGGTTCCTGCATGACGATTTCATTTGAAAGGTCTCTCATGGTTTAAAGTTTTGATTTGGACATTTTCCTGCCAAAATACCTTGTTGAGAAGCTCAACAGCAGAATAATTATTGTAAGTATCAGCGCTGCGGCATAAGCACGGTTTTGAACTTCTTCAATCGGGCTGCTTAGCTGAAAAAAAATGGCAAGAGGCAATGTTGCTGCAGGTTGCATAGGCGAAACAGGTATGCTATCAGTATAACCGGCAGTAAATAAAACAGTTGCAGCATCGCCGATTCCTCTTCCGACCGAAAGCAATATGGCAGTTGTAATTCCCGGGGAAATTTGTCGTACTATAACTTTTAATGTTTCATATTTGGTGGCGCCAAGTGATTTTGGGGCTTCAATCATATCCTGTGTAACTGATCCGGCTACTTCGTCGATGGAGCGTGCCATGATAGGTATAATAAGCAGCGAAACGGCAATTATTCCTCCAAGCAAGGATGCCTGCAATCCAAAATATATCATCACCATAAAGCCAAAAGCACCGTAAACGATGGATGGAATTCCAAAAAGGATATCAAAAGCAAACCGGACCACATTTGAAAAACGCGAATCTTTTTTCCTGATAAAGTTCAGGTAAAGTACTACCGGTAAGCTTACGCACATACTTATCGCAACCGATCCGGCGATAAGCATCAGCGAACCAATAATGGCATTAAGGATTCCACCTTCTTTACCCAAATAAAATCCTCCCGAAGGATTTTTTAAAACCATATCCCATGTAAGTGATGGCAAACCTTTGCTGATGATAATATAGAGAATGTAGAGTAAAACCATGAGTATGGTAACTGAGGCAAAAACCATCAGTGCTTTTATTATTCTCTCTTCTAAATTTTTCATATTGAACCGTTTAATTTAGTAGGACTGTTTCTTAATCCTGTAAAGAATTAACCGGCTTATGCCGTTAAAAATCACAATGATGATAAACAACAGGAAAGCTGCAAACATAAGCGCGGATTCGTAACCGGGAATCGACATCATTTCGCCGTAATTGTTCGCGATAAGAGCAGGCAGCGGATAACATGCATCGAAAATTGATTTTGGGATATCGGTAAAATTTCCGCAAACCATAAGTACAGCAATGGTTTCGCCGAACGCACGCGAAATGGCAAGCACTACCGTTGCAATAATTCCGGGAAGCGATTTCTTAATAATTACTTTTTTAATGGTCTGCCATTTGGTTGCACCCAATGAGAGTGAAGCTTCCCTTATTTCTGCCGGAATTGCTGTAAACACTTCAATCAAAATGCTTACAATCAACGGTAGAATCATGATTGCAAGTACCACACCTCCAGCCAGAACACTATACCCGGTTGAAAAATCAACAAAATGCGGCGCAAGCTTTTCGGAAATATACGGTACAATAGTTAAGGTGCCCCAAACGCCATAAATTACCGGCGGAATGCCCGAAAGAAGGTCAATAACCGGGCTGAAAAATCGTCGTACTGTTGCTGAAGCATACTCCGACATGTATAATGCGCAAAGTATTGCCGGCGGAAATGCCAGCATTATTGCAATAAAGGTTACATACAACGTGCTGTAAATGAATGTTCCGAAGCCGAATTCACCTTTAAAAGGTTTCCAGTTGGAGGTGAAAAGCAGCTTGAACGTATTGTTATCAGTAAATGTGGGAAGTGAATAAACAAAAAGTACAACGCCAATCAGCAACAGCACTAAAATACTGAAAAGCGACAGTCCCATCATTGTGTTTCGGGCAATTTTATCTTTTACCAGTCGTAGGTTCATGGTAGGTTAGAGGTGACTTTTTGGTTTAATATTCGCCTTATTGCATCAGGATATTATTTCAACTTTGCACTTTCTTTTGCCAGCTTTTCCGCCGGCAGGCCGATGTATCCACTTTCGCGGACATATTTCTGTCCATCGGTAAGTACCCATTTTATAAAATCAGCAGTGGCTTTATTAGTGGGTTTTCCTTTGGTAACAAAATATAGGTCGCGTGCCGGTGGTGAGGGGTATTTGCCTTTTGAAATGGCATCAATTATGTCATTCATTGTGGTATAAAAGTTTTCATCAGGATCAATTTTTCCATTGTTATTCAAATCAATTGGCACAACTGTGATACCGCTAACCTGTTTTTTTGTTGTGTGATCGTAAGCGTATCCGATATTATTAAATCCAATACCTATTGGATCTTTTTTTACTGCAAGTGCAAGCCCGGGATCGCCATAAACGCCGCTGCCCTGTAGGTCTTCCTGTTTCTTGCCAAAGAATTTAGCCCATATTTCGGCCGCACCACATGCATCGGACCGGGTGTAAATATGCATCGGAGCCGAAGATTTTACACCAAAAGCCTGCGACCAGGTTTTGTATTTGCCTGTTATCCAGATGTTATTACCGGCATCTTTTTTCAAGCCTTTGGCCAGTATATCTTTAAGGGCAGGGTTGGATGAATTTATTACTGCAACCACGGCATCTTTGGCTACAGCAAAAGCAAGCGCGCCTTTTTTCGTTTCATCGGGATATACTTCGCGAGAAACCATTCCGATATCAACCATTCCGCTCAGTACATCGGTCATGCCTTTTCCGGCACCGCCAGCTGTAATATCAATACGCACCTCAGGATGTAGTTTTTTATATTCTTCCGACCATTTTACGGCAAGCGGGTACAGTGCAAATGCCCCCGAGAGTGTGATCTGATTGCTGCCGGCCGGGACGGGTTCAACAGGTTTATAAGATGCTAAAAGCAGGTTTGCCAGCAGAAGAGAAAGCATCAGTATTTTTGTTTTCATATGTATTGGGTATTTTAGTTATTGTTACCTTATGTTTTGATTGTCATTTTGATGAGCTATTTAAAAAGTTGTGCAAAAAGTACCGGCTTGAAATTGAATGCTACATAAAAGAAGTAAGGACTCAGCAAGTGCGAACCGGGTTGCGCTTTTTTAAGTGTTTCACAGTCCTCGGATAAATTAGCTATTGAAAAACCGGTTTCAACTCTTGTGAATGAGTTTGGTTTCCATGAGAATAAAAGGTCAGTTTCCACACCCATGTAATTATTCAGCTTAACTTTGTTAATAACAGGCGTTTCCATGGTAGCGAAATAGTGGAAATCGGCACGCAGATCAAATTTTGGGGATAAGGTACAGTTTACAAAGAGATAGGGGTTTACAAATCCGAATCCGGCAACATCATTCGGGAATCGGGTAAAAAGATCAAGCGAGCCATTAAAACTGTGGCCTGATCCTAAAAGTGGAACAAACGAATGATCCTCATCTTTGGGCGTTTCAGCATCAGTTCCGCTGAACAATTCGGCTCCAAGCCTGAACTGGAACTTACCAATTTTACTCAGTTTTATTTCGGGCTGCACATACCATGCATTCACCTTCTTGCCCGAAACCAGTTTTCCCCATTGGTAGTAGGCTGCAATTGTAGCGTAAAATTTACCCGTTTCATATTCAATACGTCCGCCATCAGTATAGCGCATGTAAATTTTTTCAGTATCGTCAGCAGCCTGAAAACCATCGCCTGCATTTATGAGCGTTAAAGTAGTATTTGTGAATATTTCGGTTTTCAGATAGTTCATTATAAGCAATTTGAAACTACTGAATCCTACCGGGGCAAAATCGGTTCCGCGAAGTAGCTCTGAGCTTTGGTTAAATGCGCCTACAAGATCAGTAGTAATTTTGTCATTATTGTATTTAAAGCAAACCGCATCATAAGAAGCTGCACCGATCCGCCAGTTATTATCCGAAAACAGTCGTTGATTATCGTACACAAGCCTTTGTCTGCCTATACGCACACTTAAATCAGGTGATATACGCGGTTCAGCCCATCCCTCGAAAAGCTGCAGCGTAGAAGGCGTAACCGAACGTGGATCCTGCTGCCCCCACACACGGATATCCTGTATCGAAATCATAGATGAAAACTTATTCGAATTGGAATAGCTGATATTCAGTCGGGTACGTTGCCCAACAAATGTTGCGGCTGTGGCTGTATCATTTCGCATTTGCTGGTAGCCTTCGCGGTATTCGGGCCTGATACGGTATTCAGCATCAATCTGAAATTTCTTATCCGGGAGATTATTTTGTTGTTTTATGGCATTTTCCGCTCTTAACGAGTCAGCCTGTTCGCTGGTAATTGCTTTGTTGGCAACTAATAAATTCAAAATTTCATTGCTGTCCTGAGCATAAATCGACGAATGAAACGCGCAAAATATGGGTAAAATAATACAGATTGAGACTTTTAACAAATGTATTCCTAAGGTTGATTTCTGAGTCATTTTCATACCCGGTTTAGTTGTATTTTTTGATTTGTCAAAATTATACACAATGTTCACCGGAATAGTGTACATTTGCCTTGCATTTAAGAGCATTGAATATGAAATATTTAATACTCTGGCCTAAATTTTTACATCATGCTAAATAAAAAAGCTGAGATATTCGATTGTAACCGCTGCGTTTTCAAGAGTTTAAGCTGCAGATTTATGAAAGAGGAGGATTTTGAAATTATCCGCAAATCATCTGTTCAACTTAAATTTGCGAAAGGCGAAGTGGTTTACAAGCAAGGTGGACGTGCGCAGAGTTTAATGTTCCTACACAGTGGAATTGTAAAATTCTGTTATCAATATGAAACCGGTCAGAATTACATCATGACAATGGTGCGCGGGCCCAAATTACTTGGCGGCGCTAACCTGTTTTTCAGGGAAACCAACATTTTCTCTATTACCGCAGTTGAAGATTGTGATATTTGCCTCATTGATCTGCAGGCATTTGTACAGGTGGCTATGGGTAATCCAAGCTATATTTTATCGATGTGCGAAAACACGCTGAATATGTTCCAGCACTCCATTTTTAATTTTATAAGCCTTGCGCACAACCACGTAAACGGTCGCATTGCCAATGTGTTGCTTTATTTATGGGAGCATGTTTATCGCAATTCAGGATTCGATTTTACGTTGAGCCGCAAGGAATTGGCTCAATTTGCAGCCTGTTCACACGAAAATGTTATCACTACACTTTCGAAATTTAATAAAGAAGGTTTTATCGAACTTGATGGGAAAAAGATAATAATCAAGGATATGGCCGGTTTAAGTGAAATTAGTAAAAGAGGCTGATTATGTTATCGAAAAAAACAAGGTATGCCATACAGGCGTTAGCCAAACTTGGTCGCGAATATGGAAACGGAGCCATTATGATAAGTGATATTGCCAGTTCCGAAAATATTCCGCAGCGATTTCTGGAAAATATTCTGCTCGAACTGAAAAACCTCGGTTTTTTGGGAAGCAAACTTGGGAAAAAGGGAGGTTACTATTTGTTACGCAGTCCCGGGGAGATTAAAATGTCGTCCATCATCAGGCATTTCGAAGGAACCATTGCCTTATCGTATTGTGTTTCGGAGAAAGCATACCAGCCCTGCGAGTTCTGCCATAACGAAATTACATGCAAACTAAAGGGAATGTTTCAAACCATACGCGATAATACATTTGGTATTATGGATCAGACTTCAATAGCTGATATTATGTAGTTACCTGCAACCGTTGGGGACCTTGCTAACTTTGAACATTTGAGCTTTGAACAACCTGACAAAACATTAACTTAAACAAAAAGAATAAATAGCAAATGACTAAATATTTTTTAATCAAACCAATTTATTCTCTACTGGTAGTTTTGATTTTTTTGACATCCTGCAATGGACAAGTAAATACAGAATATCAAAACGTTAAGGATGGTATATCAACCGGGCAATTTAAAATACCAAAACCACAAGGAATAAACAAGGATGCAGGTATTGGCAGTGGAATTCAAGATAAGGACAGGAACTTATGGTTCGGCAGTTACGGTGAAGGACTTTATAAATTTGACGGAAAGTTTTTCATTCGTTTTTCTAAGGATCAAGGTTTAAACAGTAACACCATTTATTCCATTCTTCAAGACAAAACAGGTAATATTTGGGTTGGCACAAACAAAGGACTAAATCGTTTAGACGGAAATAAATTTGTAAGCATACCAATAGTTTTGAGTAACAAAACTTCATTGTATATTAGTA
>Ga0075012_10001070_pt1 | contig 28598 bp, 24 predicted proteins | sample All_14_2_FD_71474 | JGI IMG/M metagenome (GOLD analysis project Ga0075012, IMG submission 71474) | Freshwater microbial communities in response to fracking from Pennsylvania, USA - Allegheny Zone_MetaG_DW_15 | ecosystem: Environmental > Aquatic > Deep subsurface > Groundwater > Drilled...
GAGGGCGAGATCGACCACGGCGACTCGATGGGCAACGCCGGCACGATCGGCGCCGGCGACGTGCAGTGGATGACCGCGGGCAGCGGGATCGTGCACCAGGAGATGCCGCACGGCAACGCCGAGGGCCGCATGGGCGGCTTCCAGCTGTGGGCCAACCTGCCCGCCGCGCGCAAGATGATCGCCCCTCGCTACCAGGGCATCACCGCCGACGAGATCCCGGTGGTGGAGGCCGACGGCGCCACGCTGCGCGTGATCTGCGGGACGGTGACCGGCGTGACCGGCCCGGCGCAGGACATCGTGATCGAACCCGAGTACCTCGACGTGACCCTTGCGCCGGGTACCGTATGGACGCACCCGACGACGGCGGACCACACGGCGTTCGCGTACCTCTTCGAGGGCGCGGCGCGGTTTGGCGGCGCGGGTGCGGAGATCGCCGCCGGCCACGGGACGCTCGTGCTGCTGACCGACGGCGATGCGGTCCGCGCGACCGCAGGCGCGGACGGCGCCCGCTTCCTGCTCGTAAGCGGCAAGCCGCTCCGCGAGCCGGTGGCGTGGGGCGGGCCGATCGTGATGAACACGCCTGAGGAGCTGCGCGAGGCGTTCCGCGAGCTCGACAAGGGCACATTCATCAAGGACGAGGCGGTGGGACGATGAGGATCGACGTGTGGTCTGACCTGGTGTGTCCGTGGTGCGGCATCGGCGCACACCGGCTCGATGAGGCGATAGCCCGGTTCGAGCACGCAGAGGACGTGGAAGTGGTACACCACCACTTCGAGCTCGATCCCGGCGCACCGGTCGGCGTGGTGCAGCCGATGCTCGAGATGCTGCAGGAGCGCTACGGTGCCGACCCGAGCCGTGCAGCGGCGATGTGCCGTCAGGCCGAAGACGCCGCGGCCGGCGACGACATCACGCCCTACCATGTGGCCGACAACGTGGTGGGGAGCACGTCGCTCGCACACCAGATGCTCGCGCTGGCGGCGGAGCGAGGGCTCGAGCACGAGGCATGGCGACGGCTGTTCCGCGCGTACTTCGGCGAGCGTCGCAGCATCTTCACGGCGGACGCGCTCGCAGAGCTCGGCGAGGAGATCGGGCTTGATGGCGCCGAGGTGCGCCAGGCGCTGGCATCAGGGACGTACGCCGAGCACGTGCGTGCCGATGCGATGAGCTCGATCCGCTACGGGGCCTCCGGCGTGCCGTTCTTCGTCATCGACGGGACGCATGCGATCCCGGGCGCGCAAAGCGCCGATGTGCTGCTTGCCGCGATGCGCGAGGCGTGGAAGGGGTAAGGCGATACGCCCTGGAGAGGCCGCCCCTACTGCACCTCAGTGCGAGTCGCCCTCATCGCCGAGGGAATGCGCATCCCTCACAAGACGGTCGAAGTCGCTTGGCTGCGCGCTCCGCAGGGCGCGGTCGCTTTCGCGATACCGCTCGAACTCCGCTGCAGCGTGCTCCTCGGCCAGCGCGTGCGAGATCGTGCCGGCACACTCGAGGACCTCGTGCTCGCTCAGGCGCAGGAAGTCGTCGAGCTTAGTGATCCAGTCGGCCATGTGCATCGGCCGATGCCCACGCGCCTGCATCTCGGCAAAGTCCAGGTATGCCGAGACGATCAGGTTGAGCGCCGTGATCTCGTCGTGACCGAGGTAGTTCTTCGCCACCGTGATATCGCACTTGCGCACCGGGCCTTCCGGCGCGTTCTTCCATGTGGTGAGCCCCATGTGCGGCTGCGACGCATCCGCCCGTGCGCGGATCACCTCAGCGGCCGTGTGACCATGGGCCGCCCAATGCATCTTGTTCTGCACCGTCTGGAAGAACCGTGCGGTCATCTCCGCCGAGGGGTCATAGTCGATGCTCGTGGCGTAGATGTCCGTGATCTTCTGATAGAAGAGACGCTCACTCGAGCGGATGTCGCGGATGCGTGAGAGTAGTTCGTCGAAGTAGTCGGCACCGAGCGTGCGACCGGCCTTGATGCGCTCGTCGTCCATCGTGAAGCCCTTGACGAGCAGCTCCGAGAGGCGCGCCGTGGCCCACTGGCGGAACTGCGTGCCGCGACCGGATCGGACGCGGTAGCCGACGGCGAGGATCGCCTCGAGGTTGTAGTGCCGCACGGCGCGCTGGACACGTCTCTGCCCCTCTGTCTGAACCTGTAAGTAGTCCTTACAAGTTGCGACCTCGGACAACTCGCCATCGGCGTAGATGCGGGCGAGGTGCTGGGTCACGTTCTGCGGGGTGGTCTGATAGAGCTCCGCGATCTGCCGTTGCGTCAGCCAGACGGTCTCTCCCTCAAGCCGCACCCGCAGCTGTGAGGCACCGTCTGCGTAGATGAGGACCCGACCGGTCCCTTCACGGGTGGCCGCCTCATCACCGCCGTATGGCGCGACCTCCTCTCGTGCCAGGGGCGCCTCATGTGGAGGCGCGAGCTCATCCAGCCGCTCCTCCACGTCCGCGATCTGGTCTGCAGAAAGCTTGTCGCGATTGAGTTGGAGCAACCGGCGCACGTTGCGCGGATCCTCAACCAACCTCAGCGTCGCGTCATGCGCCTCAGACTGCAATGAGCCGGTCTCGTAGCGCGCGAGCGTGACGTCGCCCCAACCGAGCAGCCTCGCGAACGCCTTCTGGCCGAGCCCGTACCTCGAGCGGATCTCGCGGATCTGCTCTGGCTGGAGCAGACCGTGATGCGCGCGGTACACGCCGAAAGCGGCTTGCAGCGCAGCATCGTCAAGCTCAGGCACGCCGATATCTTTGGCACAGACGCGGCACACCGCTACCCGCGCGTCGATGGCGACGTCTTCGCCCCGCACGGGATAGGTCTCCCGCCGGGTGATGACATCGTACTCGCGCATTGCCATACATCCAGGACAGAAGATCCGCTCCATCGCCCTTACCTCCCGAGACCCTAGAGCAGTGAGCAAGCGGCCCTTTCAGCCAGATGGAACGATACGATGGCTCTCGCTGCACCGTCGTAATCAAATGATACCGCACAGACACGGAAGGTCAACGCTGATAATCGCGTTTCCCCTGCTCACGGGCTCAAATCGAAATCACAGATTGTGATGTCAAGATCGCGCGGTGGCTAGCCGAGCGCGTCTTCGACCTGGCTGCGGGTTCCCGCCCTAACCTGCGATCAGGTCATCGAGGGTCTGCAGGTACTGGGCGAGCAGCTCCACCTGCACGAGGTCGATCTGCATGCCGTCGGCGGCTGCCAGCTCATCGGCCGCGCTCCACACGTGCCGCCGATCTGTGCTCACCACCATGAAGTGCGCGCTGGGGCTGCCCTCCTCGAGCAGCTGCAGGATCCGCGCGTCGGCACCGCCCTCGGTCACGTTGTTGTGGAAGTGGACGGTCACCCCGTGACCGGCGGGGCGTGAGTTCGACGGGCTCTTCGTGTCGAAGACGAGCTCGATCTTGGTGTCCTGCCCACGCCGCTCTAGGCCCTCGGCCATCAGGTCCACCATGCGCTCCAGCCACGGGCGCGTGCGCGCCTCGTCCTCGGGGCGGAAGACCCGGTGCACGAGGTTGTGTCCATCGATGAGCATGTAGTCGACCTGGCGGTCCTGGAAGAGCGCCCGCTCGCACTCCTCGAGCCGGCTGCGCTCCCGCAGCTCCCACGCGCGGTCCATGTCGTCTTGCTGCCGACGGGCGGCCTCGGCGGCCTGGCGGCGCTGCTCGGCTTCCTCCTGCTTGCGGATGCGCTCGTTCTCCTGCTCCGCTTGTTCCGCCGAGTACGCGATCAGGCCCTGCTGGAAGCGCTCGAGCGTGGTAAGCGCCGACTGGAGTCCGCGGGCCGAGGCGCCAACGTTGTCGATGCCGAACGAGCGCAGGGTGACCTCGAACGACTCGCGCCGCACGCGCTCGTCGCGCAGCTCGTCCTCGAGGGCGGCGACCCGCTCCTCGAGCACGGAGCGGATCTTCTGTGTGTCGGCGAGCCGTTCGCGCAGATCGGTGATCGTGCGCGACATGCGCTCGGTCTCGTCCACCCGCCTGATCTCCGTGGTGCGCAGGCCGGTCTTCGATGAGTCCACGAGGGCGGTCAGGCGCCGGTTCTCGCGCTTCACGTCCTCGCACGCCGTCTGCGCGGCGCGCACCTGCCCGGCCAGAGCATCCCGCTCGGCCAACGTGGCCTTGAGCTCCTCTCGGAGTTCTCCGGCCTTGCGGTCGCGACGCGAAACGTCCGCCTTGGCCTGCCTGAGCTCGGATCTGGCTGCCTTGAGTTCCTTCTGCGCCGCCAGAAGCGCAGTCTGCGACTCCTTCAATGCACGGGACTTCGCCTCAAGCTCGCCAGCCGCGATCGCCGGCACCGCCTCCGCGGCTGGTGCATCGCCGGCCGGATCCTCGGCGCAGTGCTCGGCCCGGCGGACCAGCTCGTCGCACGCGTCTGTGAGTGCGGCGTCGTAGAGAGCCGTGTCCCCGACGAAGAGCGTGTACGCCGCGAGCACCCGCTCGATGACCGGGAACTCCTGCAGGACCTCCGGATCGTGCTCGCTGCCAGCCTCGGCAAGCTCGGCTACGCGCGGATGCGCCATCGCAAACGCGTCGAAGGCGACCGGGTCGTCCTCCAGCTTCTGCACGAACTGCCTGCGCAGGAGACTCTTGCGCCACACGTCGGCTACCTTGGAGCCACCGGGCAATGACTTACCGAGTAAGCGGTCCTTTGTGAGCGCCCGTTCGACTCCGGCGCGCCATGCGGGGTCGTGATGCGCGAGGCCCAGCAGCTCCTCGACCAGGCCGAGTTCACTGGCCCGCTCCCGGATGTCGGTAGCGACGGGAACGGTGTCGACCGCGTAGGTGCGCTTCTGCTTCACGGACCCTCCTCAGGCATGGAGTTCGAGTCCGTTTCATTGAAACACACGGCTCTGACACGGCGGCGTTCACGGTGGCTCAGCCGCGCTCCATCTGCCCCCAACCACCCGGCCGCGTGATCGAGCGCCCGCGCGCATCAACCACTGCCTCAGGGAACTGGCACTGCTTCAGCGTGTTCCACGAGATACTCGTAGCCACGATGCTCGTCGCATCACGGCTGAACACGCTCTTGGGTCGGTACTTCTTGGTCCTGGGATTCGCCGGTAGGACGGCGTGCACCGGCAGCCCGACGCGCTTCGTGACGATGCGCACGGGCTCCAGCAAGTCCGAATCGTTCGAAACGATGACCGCCGCGTCGTACGCCCCGGTGCACCCGTCGAAGACGAGGCGCGCACCCAGATTGACGTCCGAGCCCTTCTCCTCATTCTTCCAGACGAAGACAGCGGGATAGTTCCAAGCCGAGGAGTCGGACTGCCGCACGTCCTTCGGGTTCAGCAGCCGCATCGCGGGGAAGGTTCGAGAATACGTCCCCTCGACGATCTCCAGGCGCGGAAGCGTCCCCAGCGCGCGCAGGTACTCCGCCTGGCGCTCGTGCGCATGCGGGTCCCACGAGGAGGGCCGGACCCGCGCCGTGAAGTACAGGATCCGCTCGACCTCGAACTGCGGCAGCAGCCGATCGCACAGCTTCTCGATGTCCAGCCATTTGAGCGTCGTACCCCGGACGACCCCGTAGTAGAAGTTGAAACCGTCGATGTAGACGCGCGCTTTCGGTCGCATGCTGCTCATCCCCCCAGATGAAGTGGCCCCCACAAAACGCGAAGGCCGCCTCGCGGCGGCCTCGCAGCCCCGGATCTGCGACCCGGGGAAAGTCGTACATCATTTGTAGCCCTGCACCGAAGGGATGTCAACGGGGCAGCGGACGCTGAGCCCTCCGCCCCCGCCTCTCTGCTACCCTGGTCTCAGCCCCATCCGCTCCCCCTTACGGAGCCGCCGATGCTCGTGTACCAGGCCACCAAGCGCGAGTTCATGGACGACGTGGAAACCGACGCCATCGCCGACGCCATCACGGCCGCCTTCGAGCGCAAGCTCCACCGCGCGAACCCTGCCGAGGTGACGAGCTGGCGCAACTCGATGGAGTACATGTACAAGGTGCTCAACACGCCCGCGCTGCCCGACGGCTGCGGCGTGGCGATCGAGTTCAGCGTGCCCTACACGAGCAGCCGAAGCTAGCTCGACTCAGCTTGCGAGTGAGCGATTGGCCGCTTGGACGCAAGCGCCATGCACCCTCGGACGAAGTCGTTCACTCGCCCCACCCCGCCTTGTCCTCAGCCGCCATTCCGGCACTGGCCGGCGGCTTCACGTCGAGCAGAAAGTCCTGCTCCTCGTGCTTGCCCTCACTCAAGCTCTTCTCAACGCGAACCATCACCGGGATGCGGGTGAACGAACCCGATAGCAGAGCCTCACCCGTGTTGAGGTTTGGCAGTGACCTGGCCTCGTCCTCCCCCATCGTCTCAACCACGTCGCGGATGTACTTCTGATCGTTTGGATTGACGATGCGGAGAATGAGAAAGCTGTTGGCCTGCGACAACACCGTCGAATCGATGCGGCTCGGGCGCTGTGAGATGAATATCAGCCCCATGCCGTACTTCCGGCCTTCGGTGGCGATCTGCTTGATCACCGGCAATGATGGCGCCTCGCTCCCGGCACCTCCAGCCGACCAGCCCGGGATGAAGTTGTGCGCCTCCTCGATAACCGTAACGAAGCGAGGTATCTGATCATCCACGCGGGCCGCAAGCAGCTCTTGCAGGATGTTGGCCACCAGAGACTGCCGAAGCGCCTCGGAATACCCCTCGAGCACGATCCTCGCGACGTGCCAATCCTTGATGATTCCCTTTAGTTCCGGACCGGTGGGAAGCGATACGGCGGACCCCAAACGGGCGCGGTTCATCTTGCGCATATTGGCGTATTGCCTCGAAGCTGTGCCTGCCTGCCGCCTCACAGCGTTCGCAGTGCCTGCGCCCACATTCAAGCCTGGAGCGAGGGAGGAGATTTCTCTGGGAAGCGGAGCGCGGTCGTCAGCGGCCTTGAGTTCCTGAATCACCGCGGCAGCCGCCGAGATCGCGTGGAAGTGGTTGCGAGCCAGGGACTCCTTCAGCGGTTGGACTCCCAGCTCATCAAGCGCTTGATTCAGGCGGGCAACCAGCCGCTGGTCCACAAGCACTGCCATGAGGGCCTGGACGAACGATAGCTGCGGAGGTGTCAGTTCCTCTCCAGAGAGTCCTGCAAGGTAGCTGATCACCTGGTCGATCGACTCAGTCTCAAGACTGATGTCAGGGACATACGATGTCACCGTGCCACTCGGCTTTGCAGCAAGGCGCTCATAGTCGCCATGCGGATCGAAGATCAGCACAGGGTAGCCCTTGTCGCGCAACTCATCGATGACGCGGCGCGTCGCCACGGTCTTGCCCGCGCCGGTCGAGGCCAGTACCGCCAGATGCCGAGACACGACCATGTGCGCATCGACGAACACGCGCACGTCCTTGTTGCCCCGCTCGGTGCCGAGGTAGAGTCGACGATGCTCCTTCGTATCCCCGACCAGGAACGACTCGATCTGGTTCGCCGGCGGCACATACACACGCCCGGCCGGCTGCACTGGGTACTTGGGAGGCTCGAGGCGCCCGTCGCGCTGCACGCCGACCACGGTGCAGTTGGCGGTGATCATCTCGCGCGACATTGAGACGACTGAGTCCACGGGATCGCGTCCCTGGAAGGCGAGTTCTTGGGCAGCCTCGCGCGGGAAGAGCGGGTTGAGTCGCTCGATGGTCCCGACCTTCGCCCAGACGCGGTGCGTCTGACCACCTTCGATCGTGTCGACCGCCACGAGGTCCTGCGCGCGCACTGCATCCGGCCGCACCTGCATCTGGAACTCAGTCGTCGAACTCACGCCAACAACGGTGCCTACCGGTGTTCCCACAGCATCTGCCACATCAGACCTCCGGTCTCGTTTCACGGCTTCGCTTACCGCCGCCTTGCATCATCACCATCGACTTGAGGGCCTCGGTGTCAGTCATCTCCACAAACTCGCCTGAAATCAGGCGACCGTACTCGGCGAGGATCAGCTGCCGGTACGCCTTGGTCATCCACGCGGGAATGGCCGCGTACTTGTCCACGATGTCGAGCCCGATCGGGAACGCATAGCCCGGGAGCATCGACGCATACTCATACGACCGCCGAAGCACCTCCTCGCACTCCGCGGCGCCGTAGCTCGCCGGCACCTCGATGCGCATAGGGTACTTGGCCGATGTGACACGCACGAACGTGTTCTGCACGTCGGGGAAGAGCGCCACACGCTCGTCTTGGATCTTCAGCCGGGGGTTCATCGCATACCAGTCGAGAGCCTCGCCGCGGCTCAGGGCGAGCGCGAGTAGCACGGCATCGTTGTAACGCGTGGCGTCGAGGATTGCGTCCACCTGCAGGCGGATGGACTTGCCGCGCATGTCGAGGATGCCGAGCAGCCGGTCGAAGACCTCAGGGTTGTGTTCAAGCATCTGTTTCACCACATGGCGCGTCACGCTGCGGCCGAACGAGCGCTCCACCACGCCGCAGACGAGAACGCCCTCTTCCGCGGCGCGGTCGAGAACGTAGTGCTGGAGGAACGCCATCATGCAGACGGCTGGCAGATGCTGGTTGCCGATGTCATGGCCGCATCGCTCGGTCCCGCGCAGCGTGCATTCTCCGCACCACCCCGCGAACTGCGCGAGCACCGGAAGCACGTGTTCGCGCTCATCGCGACCGAGCATCGCATCGTAGTCCTCGGGGTAGAACCAGTGTTCGAAGAACGGTCCACTCACGAACTGAAGGGGGCCGTGCAGCATGAGCATCCTGATGTCCGAGAAGCGCTCGTCTTCCAGCGCCGTTACGAGTGCACCGAGCTCCACGAGTTGTCGCACCACGTCGCCATACTTGGAGTTCGCCTTCAGACCGCCGCGGAGCTGGCCGAGGAGCAGCGGGAAGTGATCGAATGTCTCTCGCTTCTCGAGATCGGCCTCTCCTTGCTTCACTCGGAAGATACCCGCGCGGACGATGAGCGGCGTCGCGATCACCAGATCCGGCCGAGAGATGCCTCCGTCGACGAACGCGACCGCACAGGGGTCGAGCAGTTCGGTCGGGACGCGGTTTATCCGGTAGCGGCTGCCGGTGTCTTCGCGGAACGCCCGACGCATTTCGCGTGCGATGCCAAGCGTGGACTGGAAGTAGTCCTGCCTAATCTCATCCGCGACCACCATCGCATTCTCCGCGATACGCACGAAGAGGTCAGGGTCGGCGTGAAGCCGCTCAGCTTGATCGCCCAAGACCCACCCCCTCCTCGTCATAGCCGATGTAGTTGGTATCGGTCCGAAATCGCGGATCCATGAATCGTCCAGCCCGCCGCACACGCACTACGACCCGGTGATCACCCTCAAGAACGCATCCCCGTAACGCTCCAGCTTCGCCTCGCCAACGCCGTGACAGTCGAGAAGCTCCTCCAGTGATTGCGGCTTCCTCGAAGCTATATCGATCAGCGACCGATCGCTGAATACAACGAACGCTGGGACCTGCTGCTCATCGGCGATCTCCCGCCGCAGGGCTCTCAGTTGTTCGAACAGCACTTCGTCGGCGCTTGCCAGAGAGCGTCTGCTGGATGCCGACTTCTTGACAGATCCTTTGCCGGGGCGCTCCTTGGGCCTTGCCAGCTGCACCCCGGTCTCCCCCTTGAGGATGCCCGCAGCGGATGGCATCAACTTGAGCGCTGAGTAGTCGCTGATGTCTTGCCGCAGATGGCCATGGTGGATCAGCTGGCGGATGATGCTCGCCCACGCATCCTGCGAGAGACTCTGTCCGGCCCCGAAGACAACGAGTCGGTTGTGCCTCCACTTGCGCACCTTCTCCGTATCGGCCCCCCGTAGCACATCAACTACGTGCGATACTCCAAATCGCTGGCCGGTCAGGTGGACGGCCAGTAGTGCCTTCTGCACATCAGCCGTCGCATCGTACAACTCGGGTGGATCCAGGCAAACGTCGCAGTTGCCGCAGTCCTTCTCAAGCGGTTCACCGAAGTACCCCAGAAGCGCACGCCGGCGACAGGTCGTGGCCTCAGCGAAGCCGACCATCGCCTGCAACTTGTGCAGTTCCACTCTGATCTGTTGCGGGTCGTTGCCGCTCTCGATCAGGGTGCGCGTCGTCACCACGTCTTGGAGGCCGAACAGCAGAAGCGCGGTGGCTGGCAGGCCGTCTCGGCCAGCTCGACCGGTCTCTTGGTAGTAGCTCTCGATGCTCTTGGGCATGTCGTAATGGACGACGAAACGGACATCGGGCTTGTCTATGCCCATCCCAAACGCGACCGTGGCGACGATGACGCTCACCGTGTCGCGCTGAAACGCGTCCTGAACCCTCATGCGCTCCTGCGCGCTCATGCCAGCATGGTATGCAGCAGCGGAGACACCGGCAGAGGCCAGCTTGGCTGCGACCTCCTCTGTGCGCTTCCGGCTGAGGCAGTAGACGATGCCCGATTCGCCTGCGTGCTCGCGAAGAAACCGCGTGAGCTGCTGTGCGGGATTGTGCTTCTCGAGAACTGTGTAGGAGATGTTCGGCCGATCGAAGCCCGCCGCGAAGAGAGGGGCTTGATCCAGGTGCAGCTGAGTGCGCACATCCTGAAGCGTCTGCTCATCGGCGGTCGCGGTCAGCGCTACGAAGGGGACCTCCGGGAAGCGTATGCGCAGGTCTCCCAGCTGGCAGTACTCGGGCCGGAAGTTGTGCCCCCAGTGCGAGACACAGTGCGCCTCATCAACCGCGACAAGTGCGAGCTTCAGCGTCTGAAGCAACTGAAGCAGCCCACCGTTCATCACTCGCTCTGGGGCCACATACAGCGCATCGAGCTGACCCGCGCGCAACAACTGGAGAGTTGACTCGGCCTCCTGGGGCGTTAGGGACGAATTCAGCAGCGCAGCTCTGACGCCATTCGCCTTGAGGGCATCCACCTGGTCCTTCATCAGCGCGATCAGCGGCGAAATGACGATTGCCGTGCCCTCTCGGTGCAGCGCTGGAATCTGATAGCACAGGGACTTCCCACCACCGGTGGGCATGAGCACAACGGCGCTGCCGCCACCGATGATGTGATCGATGATCTCTCGCTGGTGGGGGCGGAAGGACGAGTATCCGAACACCCTCCGCAACGTCGCCTCAACCGCATCTCCAGGCTCCGGCTCAGGTGTCGGCGCAGGGGGCGGTGGCGGGGCTGGCTGCAGTACCTGCTTTGGCGCGGAGTCCTCAGCAGGCTCCGGCAGTGGATCAAGCTTCCAGCCCTGCAGGAGCGCATCCACCTCGCGAATGACGCTCTCCGGCACGTCGGCACTCTCGAGCTCATCGTGACGCCAGGCATCCAGCAACTCGCCGACCACGCCAAAGCCGCGCCGACGCAGGATCTTCTGACAGTGCGCGCCCAGGGGGAGCGACTCGACGATGTGTTCTCGCACGGCCTCAGAGCCGACCGACTCGGTTCGTCGCTCGATGGCCTGACGAGCAGCGACGGCTCGCACGCCCGTAGAGCCAGAGGCGCCCTCAATCTCCACGAGTCTCGCCAGCGCGTCGGCACCTCCATGATCGCGCAGCACAATCAGAGCTCGATAGACGACATCTGCAGACTCATCGCGCAGTAGACCTACCGCCGCCCGGGTCGCTACTCCTGTATTGAGCTGAATCAGCGACTCGAGGGCTGCCTTACGAACACGCTCCTGGTGATCGCGCAAGCCGACTCGGATGAGCTCGAGGTCAATGTCAGTCGCCATGCATCCAAGAGCCGCAAAGGCACTCGCGCGGACGATTGCATCCTCATCGCTGCGAAGCGGGACAAGAATCCGGGCTGCTTCGCTTGAGTTGAGTTCCCTGAGGAGCTGAACGACTTGCCGGCGCACCTCTGGCGATGGATGCGCCGCGAGCATCTCGAGGTTCAAGGCGTCCTGTAGCTCACTGGTGACTGCCATTGGCCTCCCTCATGTTGCGACCATGACCGCAGACCTACTGACGCCGCTACCCCCGGCTGCCCGAGTCCTCGGATCGCAGGGACGGACACTGCCCCGCCCCTGTTGCCGACCACCGCCCAGAGTACCCGAGCGCCGGGCAGAAGGTCGACCTCGAAACCCGATTTCCGTTAAGCCATGCGGACCTTGGGACCGCCCCCGCCCCTCTGCTTCCCTGATCTCGGCCCCATCCGCTCCCCCTCACGGAGCCGCCGATGCTCGTGTACCAGGCCGCCAAGCGCGAGTTCATGGACGACGTGGAAGCCGACGCCATCGCCGACGCCATCACGGTCGCCTTCGAGCGCAAGCTCCACCGCGCGAACCCTGCCGAGGTGACGAGCTGGCGCAACTCGATGGAGTAAATGTACAAGGTGCTCAACACGTCCGCGCTTCCCGACGGCTGCGGCGTAGCGATCGAGTTCAGCGTGCCGTACACGAGCATCGGCGGCTCCGACCTGTGTGTCATCTAATGGCGGGAGTGACGGGACTCGAGCCCGCGACCTATGGCTTGACGGGCAGTCTCTGCAGGTCGGCTCGAGGCAACTGCAAGCCTCCTGAGCTGCAGGTTCTCCCCACTCAGACAACTGGAGATGTCCTGAGTACCCTCTGGTTCTGATGAATACTTATGAGAAATGGCGGAACAAGACCCTGCTCACAACGTAGCGGACCTTCAATGAAGAGCATCGCCGCTTGAGCTCTACCAACGTGAGTCACCCTGGCTCGGCCCGTGGCTGATGACGTGTCAATGGCGTGGTAACGAGAAGGGCGCTGCAGCCGTTAGTCAGTGATCAACGCATCCTTGCGTTGTGGCGGGAACGGCTCGCAGGTACCATCTTCCTGCTATCACCACAGTCGCTATGAGGCCCGACGACACGGTACGGCGTGGCGTGGCATGGCGCGGCAGGGGTTCTGATCATCCAGACGTCTACCGAAAGGGTTTGCCATGAAAACTGATAGCTGCAAGGTCACTTGGGAGTTCGTGCAGAGCACTGTTCCCTACGTCGAACGTGAATGGGGCGTCGCCGACGAGATCGTACGAGAGTTCAACGAACTCGATGAGGCCCAGATGGAGTTCAAGTTCCAGCGGGGCATCGACTCGGACTTCGTTGAGGAACTCGAGAATGCGATCGAGCGTTCGGAGTCCGATGTCCACGTCGTCATCGACGAGGCGTACGGCCGTGCCTGGCTTGTCCAGAACTACGGCTTTCGCTACTAGGACCTTCTAGTGCGATAGGGCGACCGGTTCCCGGGCCGGCCAGCGTCCTGTCGCCGACAGCTATTCTTCGGGCTCTTCAAGTTGCAGCGAGCGGTTCATCATGTGTCCTCCGATGGAGGCGACCAAGTTCAGCGTGATGAACAGCGTATATGCGAAGAAGAAGACGGCAGCGCTAAGAAGCCAAGGTAGCGCCGCGCAGAACCAGCTCTCATCTTGGACGAGGATGATCGCGCCCGACAAGACCAGGCTGACTACGGCGATGGCGGCGGGGTAGCGGAAGCTGAAAACCTCAGTCGACATCCCGATGCCCGCTTGTGAGAGCACCGCCACATACCGTTGGTCCATGAACGCGGTGACGATGGCTAGTGCTGCCAGCACGATGCCGATGATCGCGGAGGCGACTCCGGCGGCCGCCGAGGCGAAAGCGACGACTGTCTGCGCGGTGGGCTCCAGCCAGATGACAGCATACCCAAGGACAGCGGCGACCCAAAGATCCCACGACAGAAGGACGTCGTTCAGGTGTGACGCAAACAGTCGCCAAAACCCCTCAGCGCTTGATCGGGTCATAGCAGCTCTCGGATCTTTGTCCGCACCAAGGTCCTCAACTTGTGAAAGATGTCCCCGGCGGTGTCGGCCGCTTCCTCAATGATGTCCTCGATGACTTCCGAGGACCCCTTGCGATAGTTGAATGTGGTGCCGTCACGCTCCCCCTTGGCCGAGAACTCGCCATAGCCCCACTTAGAATGTTCGACGATCCCGCCGAGTATGGAGTCCGCGACATCGAGGCTCTCGCCGCCCTTGTCTACCTTAGCGGTGAGTCTCAACTTGTCCGCCTTCGTCTCCTCGACGATGGTCTGCACCTGCTCGGTCCGTGGGCGCCAGCGCGGGTTGGGCGGCGTGAACGAACCGGAGAACTCGGTGACACGCTGCATCTCTTCGAGCCATGAGGTGAACTCGATCTCGCGGCGTATCGGCTGGACTTCGTAGCCCGCATGGGCGTCAGACAGGAACTTCGTGAAAGCACCGATGAACGACTGCCTCCGAATGTCAGGCGGTTGCTCCTCGAATGCAAGCACTGCCTCGCCGGGCCTCTCGGCTGGGAAGTACAAGACGAAGTGCGAGACGGACCCCTCGCTGCTGTCGTGCTCAAAGGTTACGAAGTCGGCCCGTGTCTCGTCGTAGAACGTCTCCTCCGTCTGACGCCGACGCGAGAACCCCAGCTTGCCGCATAGGAAGCCCTCGGCGTCCTCCAGTCGCGATACACGCCAAACCCGACGGTACCGTTCAACTTTCGTGCTGGGGTCCAGTACGCCAAGCAGGTCGTCACGCACGTTGGTAGACAGCACGCTTCCCTGCCGCGCCGGCGCGATCAGCGCGAGCCCTACATGTCGCTTCACCATTTCGGCGGGCATGCGTACTCCTTAGCCTTCGGCTTCCATATCGAAGTAGTCGCCATCAAGGCGGGCGACGTGAAGCGTTTTAGTGACGGATACGCCGATGCCGTGCCTGACCATCAACCGTGCGAGTTCAGGTCCATCGACCAGCACGATGCGCTTCGGGATCGACTTCACGTACAGAAGCGCGGGGGCTGTGAACTTGTCGGTCGTGAAAAGAACGCCCTTGTTCGTACCGTACTCATCGAGCGAGCCCGCGAACTCTCGGACATACTTCACGTCTACCGGCTGGTTGTACCGCTTCGCCTGGACCACGACTCGGTCGAGGCCGAGCTCATCTTCGTTGATGACACCGTCGAGACCGCCATCGTGACTATACGGAGTCAGACTCGCACGATCAGGGTTCGAGCCTCCGTACCCCATGGCGGTGAGAACCTCGAGCACCACGCGCTCGAAGCGCAGCGGATCCATCTGGCGGAGTTGTTCAAGGACCTCGGCTGCAACGTGGGCCTGTAGCTCGGCGTAAGCGGCCTCCAGACGCTCGATCGGCGTGGAGTCCGAGTCGACGACAGGCTGCGGCTCCTCCGGCTTCTCTTGCCCACTGGCGACGAACTCCCGGTACTCCGGGTAGCGCTCCAGTGTCTTCATCCGCACTTCGGGCGGGTCTTCGGCAAGCAGCTCACGGCCCCGCTCCGTGATGCGATAGCGTCCGCGTACCGGGGTCTCGAGAACTTGAGCACGCTTGAGGTAATGCAGGGCCCAATGGATGCGGTTTCGGTAGGTCGTCTGCTTGCCACTCGGTAGCATCTCCGCTCGCTGCTCATCAGTGATCCCGAGGTCGGCCGCGACGCGGTCGGTCACCCACCCAGGGCTCTGCGGTTCACCCTCGGCGAGCGACTTGAGGACTGGCAGCATTAGCGACTGGAAGTCCGGAACAGACATGCGAGTTCCCTTCGCCGTGAGGCTAGTAGCCGAGCGCCTTCTTGATGCCTTCGAGGCTGAACGACATGGCCCATGTTGCCCCCGCACCGAGCAGCGCACCAGGCGACGTATAGTTGCTGTTCAGCTTCACTGCGACGATCTTTCTGCGCAGCTCGATCGCCTTCTGGATCTCCCAGGTCACCCACTCGGAACGGTATGTCTGCGCCCCGACTATCACGAGAACGACGTCCGAGTTCGCGATCTTCTGCGAGATGACTCTCTTGATCGGTGCGGCGGCGAAGCTGTTCACCGAGCAGTCGCAAGAGGTGTCCTCGAATGTGAAGTCGAAGAGCGTGTTGGCATCCCACATAAGCAGCGTGTTCTTGTAGTTGCGATCGTTGTCGAAGTCATAGCTGACGAAGATCTTCTTAGCCATTGGACGTGCCCTTCTTCTGGGTATGGGACTCCTGCCACTTCGTGTGCTCTCGTGATACGAGACCCTCCACGCGCTCGACGAGCAGCGGGAAGGGAGCATCGCCGTCATACGGACTGACCCGGCTCAAGTACACCCACTTCTCGTGCTTGAGTGCCTCTGCGGTCGACCGGTAGCTTATCCAGTTCTCCTGCCAGTCGAAGAGGCCGACCATTGATGCTGTCACCACCACGACTACACCGAGAACAGCGATCGCCCACTGGATCAGCGGCAGAGTGGTTGTTGTCGCGATGCCGGCGAGAAACGGCACCAGAGCAGCGGCAGTAAGTTCGACCATTCGCACCCGCTTGAAGTTGCGCTGCGCTTTGACGCTCTTCTCGTCATACCATCCGATCTGGTCTTCGAGACGGGCAGTGAGGTACTCGTCCTCACTGAGTTGAGTTGCCGTCATTCGACCTCCTTACGGAACTGCGAGAACAACCAGTCGACCAGTACGCGAGCGAACGCCTGATCGTCCGCAACGCGCTTGTACAGGTCGAAGTTCGACTCGACGATCTCCTGCAGGCGCTCCTGCACGACCTGGTCGAAGGCCAGTCTTGCGGTCTCGGGCGGGTTCACCCGGACGCTGGCCTTGAGGCTTTCGTCGGAGCCTAGGAGGTCCTGCAGGTGGCTGAGTGTCACCTTGTCCTTGTCGGTGAGGTTCGTGCCGAAGCGCTCATTGAGTTCAGCGATGATGGCCGACAGGGGTTCGAGGTTCTTGCTTAACGGCCGAGTGGTGCCGGGCTTCGTCTGCGGTTCGAGTTCCCCGGGTCCGTGTGTGAGACTGGGGTCACCCGAGAACGTCTGCTTGATCGCAAGTGAGTCGAGGTCGACCTTCTCCTGCACGTCTTTCGGGAGTTCGGGTCCAGGCACGTTCACCAGTCGGCGCAGGTACTTCGCGAAAACGTAGAGCTTCTCGAGATCGGCGTCCGTGAAGGTGAGCAGCTGCGCGAGGAAAGCGTACGTATTCACGTAGTCGGTCATCAGCTTCTTGGATGCGAGCTTCTCGTCGTCTTCGAGCGCTTCCCATCGATCGACCACGGGCGCGAGGATCGAGTAGAGCCGCTCCTGTTTCATGCCGGCGTACAGCGCCGTTGCGAACGCGTCAACCTCCGCGTCGTCGTAGAGCCCGTATTCTCGAAGGCGGCGTTCGAGATCGTAGAGGAGGTTCGGGTCCGTGCCCTCAGAGAGCAAGGTGGCCTCGTAGTACGGCTGGAACGCGTCGAGTACGTCATCGACCTCGTTGACGAAGTCGAGCACCATCGTGTCGTCCTTGTCGGGGTGAGTGCGGTTGAGGCGCGACAGCGTTTGTACGGCATGGACGCCGGCGAGCTTCTTGTCCACATACATCGTGTGGAGAAGCGGCTCGTCGAAACCGGTCTGGAACTTCTCCGCGACGATGAGGAAGCGGTAGTCGGGGTCATGGAAGGTTGCGGCGGTCTGGCTCTCAGAGACATGTCGCACGGGCGTGCTGTTCATCGAGACTTCGGTGTAGTCGATGCCCGCATCGCGAACGGTGCCCGAGAAGGCCACGAGAGCCTTGTAAGGATAGCCTTGCTCCTTGAGGTATGCATCCATCACCAGCTTGTATCGCACGGCGTGGAGACGGCTTCTCGTGACGATCATCGCCTTGGCCTTACCGCCAATGCGGCCTGCCGCGTTGTTGCGGAAGTGCTCGACCATGATCTCGATCTTGTGGCGGATCGTAACTTCGTGCGCATCGACGAAGCTCCGCAGCAGGTAGCTCGCCGTGTCGTGGTCGTAGTGGGGGTCGCTTTCGGCTGTCTTGAGCAGCTTCCAGTACGTCTTGTAGGTCGTGTAGTTCTGCAGCACGTCGAGGATGAAGCCCTCTTCGATCGCCTGGCGCATCGAGTAGAGCGAGAACGCCTCGTACTTGCCGTCCGGTCGCTTCACTCCGAAGAGCTCGAGGGTCTTCGCCTTGGGTGTCGCCGTGAACGCGAAGAAGCTGGCGTTGTCGACGCGGCCACGTGACTTCATCTCCTCAACGATGCGGTCCTCGAGGTCCCTCTCGGGCTTCGTGTCCTCGTCCTCGGCCTCGTCTAGCGACGAGACAGAAAGCACTTTCTTGAGGTCTTTGGTCTGCTCGCCGGACGTGGATGAGTGCGCCTCGTCGATGATGACGGCGAACCGGTGCCCGGGAAGCTGGCCGATCTCCGCTGAGATGACCGGGAACTTCTGCAGGGTGGTGACGATGATCTGCTTGCCTGACTCAAGCGCCTCTCGAAGCTGGCGGCTGGTCTTGTCGATGTTTTCGACGAGCCCGGTCGTCTTCTCGAAGGACCTGATCGTCTTCTGCAGCTGGCTATCGAGCACCCGGCGGTCGGTCACGACAATGATCGTGTCAAAGACACGCTCGTCCTTTGCATCATGGAGTGTGGTGAGCCGATGGGCGAGCCATGCGATCGTGTTCGACTTGCCGGAGCCCGCCGAGTGCTGGATCAGGTAGTGCTGCCCGGCGCCCTTGGTCCTCGCGTCGTCGACGAGATCGCGCACGGCCTTGAGCTGATGGAAGCGCGGGAAGATCCGCTTCTTCCTGCCGGCGCTCGTGCCCTTCGCGTCATCCACATCAACCGAGTGGATGAAGTTCTGGATCAGATCGAGTACCGAGTCACGCGCCCACGCATACTCCCACAGATACGAGGTCGCGTATCCCTTGCGGGTAGGCGGCACAGGCGGGTTGCCGGCGCCACCGTTGTAGCCCTTGTTGAACGGCAGGAACACGGTCTTGGGGCCGTGGAGCTCGGCTGCGACGTACACGTACTGCGTGTCGACAGCGAAGTGAGCGAGACAGCGTCCGGGTCTCAGGAGCGGTTCCCGGGGCTCACGGTCGAACCGGTACTGAGAGACCGCGTCCTGCACGTCTTGTCCATTGAGCTGGTTCTTGAGCTCGGCGGTGAAGATCGGCAGGCCGTTGAGGAACAAGACGACGTCGATCGAGTTGTTATTGGCCTGCGAGTAGTGGAGCTGGCGCACGACCGAGAAGACGTTGAGTTCGTACCGCTTGATCGTGTCAGCGTTCAACTCACTTGCCGGCTTGAAGAAGCAGAGCGAGAACTTGCAGCCGGTGTCCTTGACGCCTTCACGCAGCACGTCGATCAGCCCGCGCTTCTCGATCTCGGATGAGACCCGCTTGGCGAACTTGCTCTTGGCAGCATCGCCGTGGTGTTCGCCGTAGCGCTTCCATTCCTCAGGCTGTGTCGTGATGACGAAGTCGATGAGGTCACGGCTAAGGACGAGGGTTTCACGATCGAACTCGGAGTCGAGACGCTTGCGGTACCCGCCGGGGATCCGCTCGCCGTAGGAAGCGGGATCCTCGAGCGCCAGGAAGTCGCCAGCAATGGCGTCAGGGCCCCCAGTGAGCAACGCCCCCTCGATGTCCAACTCGAAGGCGAGCTCCTTGACGTTGACGTTCACGAAACTTCCTCCGATGCTTCGGCTCCAGGAATGTCGATCTGGCCGGTGACGGCGGCTGAAATGAGCGCCGTCCGGTACTCGCGGAGTAGGTCGATGCTCCGACGGGTCTTGTCTACAAGCCCGTCGATCTTTGTCGTCTGCTCGTCAAGGTACTGGACTATCGCACGCTGCTCCGCGACCGAGGGCGCGGGCATTTTGGCGGCAAGGAACCGATCGGGCCTGATGACCTTCCGCAGACCGCTGTAGAGCGGCTTGAGTCGCTTGTCGCTGTCGAAGGACAGAAACAAGTAGTAGACGTACCTAGCCACTGAGCCGGGGAGACACTCCGCTACGGTGTACGCCCCCGTGACCATACCGGGCTCCTGAGCAAGTCCGACGGTGCGAGGCGTCTCGTCCACGTCGAATAGGCAGAACACGAGCTCGCCCGTCTTGACTGACTGATAGGTGTCGAAGCTGCTCGGCCACTTGCCTGTCCCGTCCATCTCGCGTCGGATCAGCCCTTTCAAGGTGAGCGAGAGTAGAACATAGTCTGCGCCTGTCTCGCCCACTGTGCGTTGATGGAGCCGGAGCAGGTACTTGTTCGGTTTGACCTCCCAGTGTGCCGGCACTTGGCCGAGCCACTGGGCGCCGGAGTCCTTCATCTCCACGTCCGGATCGAGCCCCTTGGTCACGGCGTGGGTGATGAGGGCGGTGCGCTTCTCGAGCAGCAAGTCGATGAAGCGCTGCTTGCGGTCGATGAGGGTGTCGATACGGGCTGTCTCGGAGCCGAGGTAGTCAGCCACGGCCCTCTGTACTCGCTCTTCGGGAACCGAGAGAGTCATTCTGCCGACTTGACCAACGGTGACCGAAGGCAACGCCCCTGGGTTCGCGAGTTCCGACATGTCGAGAGTAGTCGACCAGTAGTAGAACCACCGTGGATCGCTGGGGGGCCTTGGCCGGAAGCCCATCACGTTGTTGTCAAAGACGGCCGTGTTGCCGAGAATGCGCCGTCTGTTCGTTAATAGAGCTGCCCCGACCTTCGGGAAGACGACCGTTCCCGGTGGCGCCGGCCGTGCCCCCAGGCGTCGAGCTGTGGCCACGTCGACCGTGCTCTCCGCCGTCGTTATTTCCCGGTCGGGACAAGCTAGGTCCGAGACCTTAATGAATGGCAACTCCCCGTCTTGGCGACCCTGCTCATCCTGAGGGAAAGCGGCACCCGAGTAGAACTCGACGTATCGTTTCAACGGCAGGGGACGGTTCACTCCGTCACCTGCTTGAGCAGGTCGAGGATCTCGCCTTCTACGGCCTTGAGGTCCGCTTCGATCTCGTCGAGGGGACGGGGCGGGATGTACTTGTAGAAGTACCGGTTGAGGTTGATCTCATAGCCAACGCGCCCGATCTCGCCGTCCTTCGGGTCGCGGACGGTCTCGTTGACCCATGCCTCTGGCACGTAGGGCACGACCTCGCGAGCGAAGTACTCCTCGATCGACTCAGACAGCGGCACGTTCTCGGTGTCACGCAGCTCGGGGTCCGCTTCGACGTTGCCCTTGGAGTCCAGGCAGACGTCCGCGTTCTCGTCACGCTCGGATAGGGCCGACATGACAGCCTTGCGCATCGGTGCATCGAGCTTGATGCCCATCGACTTCTCGGCAGCCTTGAGTGCATCGAGGAACTGGTCTCTGTTGGTGAAGAGCGTAGCCGGCAGGGAGGAAAGCAGCCGCCTGATCTCGTCCTGCCTCTCGCGGCCGGCGGCCTCTTCGGCGGCCTTGGCGTCAGGGTCCTTCTTCTTGGACTCGGCGAGCTTGATGAACGCCTTCTCGCCGTCCAGACGAGCGATGCGCTCGGGCGACGCCTGGAAGTTGAGTTTGAGCGGTCGCTCCACAGTGACCTTGCGGTAGCCGAAGTGCTCCGTGGGATAGATGCGGCAGTGCTCGCCTTCCTCGAAGGCTGCGGTCAAGGCCATGATCTCGGCGTGCTTGTCTGCCGGGATCTCGCGGCGCTTGTCTCCGAGGCTCTTGCGCATCGGAGTCCAGAACGAGGTCGCATCGACGAGCAGTACCTTGCCCTTGCGCTCGGTTGCCTTGCGGTTGGTCACGACCCATATGTAGGTTGCGATCCCGGTGTTGTAGAACAGCTGCTCCGGCAGGGCCACGATGGCTTCGAGAAGGTCGTTCTCCAAGATCCAGCGGCGGATCTCGGAGGGGCCGGAGCCGGCGTCACCGGTGAACAGCGGAGAGCCGTTCATGATGATCGCCATGCGCGAACCGCCATCTTTCGGCTTCTGCATGTGGGCGATCATGTGCTCGAGGAAGAGCATCTGGCCGTCCGAGATCGACGGCAAGCCGGGCCCGAACCGACCGGCAAGGCCACGGTCGTACTCGGCTTTGACGGCCGCCTCGTCGCGCTTCCAGTCCTTACCGTAAGGCGGGTTCGCGATGACGTAGTCGAAGTGCTTGTCGGCGTGACGATCGTCGGCGAGCACGGTGCCGAAGGCGATGTTGTCGGCGTCGAGGCCGGCCGGCTCGTTCATGTACATATCGGACTTCGCGATCGCGAACGTCTCGGGGTTCACTTCCTGGCCGAACAGGATCACGCGCACATCCGGGTTTACGTTCTCCAGGATGTGCTCCTTGGTGATCGTGAGCAGACCGCCTGATCCGCAGCACGGGTCGTAAACGGTGACTGCACGACCCTTCTCGGAGAGCTTGGCCTGATCGCCGGCGAGCATGAGGTCGACCATGAGCGAGACGACGTCGCGCGGCGTGAAATGCTCTCCCGGGTTCTCGTTCAGGGCTTCGTTGAACTTGCGGATGAGTTCCTCGAACACCGTGCCCATGGCGTGGTTGTCGATGGACTCGGGGCTCAGGTCGACGTTCTTGAAGCGCTCCATGACGAGGTAGAGCAGGTCGGCTTCCACGAGCTTGTTGATCGTGTTGTCGAAGTCGAACTTCTCGACGACCTCGCGCATGTTGGGCGAGAAGCTCGAGATGTAGTGACGCAGGTTCGCTGCCAGGTTGGAGGGGTCGGCGACAAGGCGCTCGAAGTCGTAGCGGCTCGTGTTGTAGAAGGCGTAGCCGGATGCCTTGCGCAGCAGCGCATCGGGGTTATCGAGCTTGCTTCCGTACTTGTTGTAAGCCTCGAGGACCTGCTCCTTGGTGGGCGCGAGCACGCTGTCGATCCGGCGTAGCACCGTAAGCGGGAGGATGACGTCTTGATACTTGCCGCGCTTGAAGCTGTCGCGCAGGAGATCGGCGACACCCCAGATGAAACTGACGGCCTCGCTATGATTCAAGAGTCCTCCCGGAGGGTCGGTGAAGACGGGCGCTTCCGATTGTAGCCCACGGGCGTGACATAGGGCCCGAAGATCACGGTGAACCCGCAGTTCCAGGCGGTCTGGGCACGCAGCAATGCCCCGACCGCGAGGTTGCAGTCGGGGCATCACCGGATCGAGCTGCTGAGTCTAGTACGCGCGACGAGCGCGACCACGAGCACCACCTCCTGTCACAAGGGACAGTGCAATGAAACCGAGCAGCATAAGCTGGAGCTTCGGCTCTGCAGCCACCGCATCCCAAGTCGCAACAGCCGTGACGCGCAGCATGTCAACGAGCTGGGGAATGACATCGGCCCAGGGAATCTCGAACATCTGAATCACCTCCTCTCAGGCGTAGTCGACAACCAGGGCGATTGCCGCGGCCACCTCATCAAGAACGGCCTCGTCGAGATCGCCAACCTTCTCGTGCAGACGATGTGTTGCAAGCGTGCGCATCTGCAGAACGTCTGCAGTGGTGTCACGATCTAGCTCCGGGCAGGCGCTCCTGGGGATGGGGACACGCCACAGGGCAGCCCCGAGGTTGGAGGAAGTGCAGGGCACGACAACCTTCACGTTCAATGACCCCATTGCATCACTACTCACCACGATGACCGGACGCGTCTTCTTCATCTCGTCACCCTCGGCGGGGTCCAGTCGGGCGACCCAGATCTCGCCTCGCCTCGGCCTACTCATTATCGGACTCCCACTCGCCCATATCGGCGTCCAGCCACTCAGCGTCAATCGTCCGGTTGTACTCAGCAGCGACTGCATCAGCGTGCATCTTCATCAATGCACGACGCTCTGACAGCGGGAGACTCATCAGCGCCCGACGATCAAGAGGCGCCGGCCTGTGGCCTTGCGCAACCGAGGGGACATACTCGGCCAATGCCTCCCGCGCGATGAGCCCCTCAGCCTCAGCGCGGAAGGCGTGGGTCTCAGCCCACGTGGAACGTTCACGTGGCTGTTCGCCGGGCTCCTCCGTGCGCCAACCTGCACGGCTGATGTACTTGCACCAGAACGTGTAACTGTTCTCATCGATTATCGAGAGATCACGCAATCGATAAAGCACGCCCTGTATGCTCACTCCCCAGCGCACCTTGGCGGCCAAGAGCTCCTCAGTGGTAACGCGGTTGCGGCGCTTGCCGAAGTCACTGCGGACAGCCTCGGCCGGGTAGAGGAACGCCCCCGCAAAGCGGCTCGCGGCCGCCTCATCGTCCAGTCCGTCAGCGACACGCATCGACAGGTGTCCGAGCTCGTGCGCGTGGCTCATTCGTTGACGCGCGCGAGACACCTCGAGGCGGGCGGCGATGCCGCACGCAATGCGCTCGCCGGTCTCGTCCGATGCAATCACCGCGAGCCCATCGAACTTCCGCTCAGTGTCGATGTCGATCAGATGCACGCCTTTGGACTCCAAGGTATCCACAACGCTCGCGATCGGGGCACCCCCGAGGTTCCAGGCGTAGCGCAGCTCCTCGGCTGCATGCTCCGCCTCACTGAGATCGTGCATGACTCCCAGCGGTTCGCTGAACGGGTACTCAGGGGCGATGCCAAGCTTGTCCATGAGGATGAGCCGCCGCTCCAGCTCCAGCTCAACCGCGCTCTCAATCGTCTCCTGCTCCTTCTTCGGCAGTGAGGCCAGCGCTCGGTATGCCACAGGCTCGAAGTGGTAACGCGGCTCCGACGTCAGATGCGCGCCCTTCACATCAAGCGCCCGGGCGAGCGCGATCAACACCGTGGGGCGCGGCATGGCGCGATCGTGCTCGTACTTGGACAGCGCTTGCTTCGAGACAAGACCGTCCATGCGCGCAACGAGCTCGTCGAGCGTATAGCCGCGTGCTGTTCTGTACTGGCGCAGACGCGAACCTAGCGACATCCAAGCCTCCCTGTGGTTGACGTACGGACAGACTGTACCATATTCTGTCTACCAAACATACGTTCGCATCGGAAGGAGGTGAACACGGTGGCAAAGACGTTCAGGCCCGGCCACGCGACACCCGTTTCCGGCCAGTATGAAGAGGTCGGCCCCCCGGGGCGGCCGCACCGGGCATGAGGTCACATCGACGAAGGGCAACCCCCTGCCCCCGACCAGCAAGACGGGCAACGGATTCATCCTCGTCGACAAGACCAAGCACTAGGGAGTGAACATGTGCAGGAGGGGGTCCAGGGCCCGCTGACTGAAGGTCAGCGGGCTTTAGACTACCCCCGCCACACGCTCTCCCGTGCCACGCGAGCAGCTCCCTGCTCGGCCGCATCCACTCGACATCGGGCACCACCACGCGCCGGTCCCGCTCGGCATAGTACGTCCGGCCGTTATGGAAATCCTCGGCAAGTGCGTCGGAGACCTTGAAGCGGTACTCGGGCGTGACCGTCACGTAGCCCAGGTCGAACAGGCGGTGGATGTCGCTTCTCAGCAGCAGCCCGTTGGTGACGTCGTGCGTGCCGCCGTCGGCGTACGGCATGATGTGCGCCGCCTCGAGCACCGGCAGTGAGTGCTCGCCCGTGACCGCGCACGCGCGGTCGTACGCGTCGAGTACCGACACCCGGAAGATGCCCTGACCGAGCCGGGGCTTCACAAGCGTCGGCTCGCCGTAGCGAAGCGCTGTGGACTCCGCAACCAGCACCGGCGCGCCCAGGTTCTGCGCGCGGTCGAGACACTCGGTGAAGATGCGCAGACCCTCGCCGCGCGTGAGGTCCTCGCCGCGGCCGCGCACGATGTTGGGCGCCCAGTCGGCCGGCTCGCGCACCCAGAGCTCCTGCGGGAAGAACACCGGGCTTGCCACCATGATGCAGCCGATAGCGTAGTCGCCCGGCCGCCCGGAGTCCGCCGCGCCGCTCCTGCGACGGTAGCGCTCGATCCGCGCGCGCATCTCGTCGAAGTCGGCGGCGCCGTTGGTGCCCCCGAAGCTCTCCCACGCGAGCCACGCCGGAAGCGCGCTGTAGCTCGCGAAGTACCCGAAGCCCGCAATCGCGTTGTGCGGCGACTTGAGGCGGAAGAAGAAAGGCTCCCCCGGGCTCAGCGCCACGAACCTGCCGCCGCCGCCCGACGGCTGCCAGAAGTTCACCTCGTCCACGTCCGGCTGCGCCGCTAAGAAGCGGTACCAGTCGTAGTCGGTGTTCCCGATGAAGCCGCGCATAGGCGGGGTCCTCTCGGCGGACGGGGCGTGATGCGAGTGTAGCGCAGGGGATGCGTGGGGTTTGGATTCCGGTGACATCCGGGTAAGCGCCTCGTGCGAGACTCGGCCTGTCAGCACCCACCGCGCCGCTTGACAGGGACCGCGAGCCGATGGACTATCGTCGTATCTTTTCCCCGCTGGATCAGCCTTCGGGCCCCTGGCGGGGTCAGTCTTTTCTGGGCGCAGAATGCGCTGCCACGCCACGCGTGCCGGCCATCCTGCGCGCCCACGTCTTCTTCGACGGGCAGAACCTCTTCAGGTCGGCGAAGGCCGCGTATGGCTACTCCTTCCCCAACTACGATCCGGTGGCGCTCGCGACACTCGTGTGCCAGCGTCGCTCACTCCGATGCTCCGGCGTTCACTTCTACACAGGTGTCCACCGGGCGACGGAGAACCGCTTCTGGTACGACTTCTGGAGTCTGAAGCTCCGCATACTCGGCACCAGGGGCGTGGACGTGATCTCCAGGCCCCTGGCATACGCGATCGAGTCGGTCAGCCTCCCGGATGGCACGCGCGCAGAGATCCGTGTGGCGCGCGAGAAAGGTATCGACGTCCGCATCGCACTCGACATGGTTCGCCTGGCACGTGAGGGTGCCTACGATGTCGCCGTGGTTTTCAGCCAGGACCAGGACTTGAACGAAGCGGTCTCGGAAGTGCACCGCATCCGTGAGGAGACCGGGCGTTGGATGAAGGTCTGCTGCGCGTACGTGGTGGACGACACAGGCGGGCACCGGCCGTGGATCCGCGGGGCCGCTCCGCTCCCCATCACGCGCGCGGAGTACGAGCGCTGCATCGATCCGTTCGACTACCGGGGCCGGAGGGACGACCGCCCCTCGCGCACGTGATATGGCGACGCCTGACATCCGCGCCCGTGCGCCAGGAGCTCCTGCGACGGTAGCGCTCCATCCGCGCGCGAATCTCGTCGAAGTCGGCGGCGCCGTTGGTGCGTCCGAAGCTCTCCCACGCGAGCCACGCCGGAAGTCTGTGGCCCTACCCCACGCTTCCCAGCAGCTCCCACGCCCGCGCCACGCGCTCGCGCGACACCTCGAAACGCAGTTGCCGCACGTCGAGCTCATCGCTCCCCAGGCGCACGCGGTCGAGTCCGTCGGCGTCCTTGAGCACCAGGAACACCTGGAGTGCGCCGTCCGCGTCCGGCAGCCAACCGGCCGCCCGTCGGCCATGCTCCTCGTCCCCACAGTGATGCGTGATCGCGTAGAGCGCGGTGTCGCGCACCCGCGCGTCCACGCCGGCGTGCAGTCCCAGCCCCTGCGCCTTGCCCGCGCTCTTCGCGCCGTGGTAGTAGTCAACGCCGTCGTGCGTGCGGCCGATATCGTGCCAGAGCGCGGCGTAGTGGAGCGCCTCGCGTTGCCACCCGGCAAGCCCGAGCGCCTCGGCGATCTCCTGCGCGTGCATCCACACGCGAAGCGTGTGCGTGATGCCGTGGATGCTGTGTGCACCCGAGGAGCCGTCGGGCCGCTCAAACCACTCGGCGGGCACTGCGGGCATGTCCCTGGCGATCATCGGCTGCCTCACCGCACCGCTCCCCCTACTCCAGCCCTGGCGGCTCGGGCAGCTCGCCGGTGTAGCTCCCGGTGATCACCACCGTACCGGCCGTGGCCTGCACGGGGTACGACTCTGCCACCGCGCCCTCGAACCACGCCTCCACCACCGTGCCCACCGCGATATCGCCGGCCTCGGCGGCGCTCACCGATCCGTCGGCCGCACGCGCGAGCACCTCGGTATCGCCGGTCACCGCCACCTGGGCCGCGTCGTAGCCGGCCTGTGCGCCGATGGCCGCGTCGTCGGTCCACACCACGCGGAGCGACACCGTCTCGCCGCCCGACACGCCGGTCACCACGCCGCGGATGTCGGGCTCGTCCGCTGGCGCACTCGGCCCGCCCGCCGCGCAGCCCGCGAGCGCCACGCACACCGCCACTGCCGCCAGGGTCCGTCCGATGCGCTTCATGTCGTCCTCCGCCCGCTCGAGACACCGTGTCGCTTGTATGACGATACCCGTGGAGCGTGCGTTCGCGCGCCGGCCTACGCGCCGCTCCGCGCCCGCATCGCCGCGTCGTACGCCTCGCGCGCGAGCGTGCCCGCCGCCGGGTCCGCCGCGAGCGTCTGCGCGATCGTCTCCACGACCTCCCGCGCCTCCGGGCCGTCCACCGCCTGCCCGAACCGGTGCTCCTCGGCCCCGTACCCGAACGCGATGTGCCCGTAGTCGCCCTTCATGTACGTGCTGTACAGGGTCGCCAGGTCGTCGCTCACCGGCGCCACCGGCTCGTACCGCAGGCTGTGTACGTAGCGCGTGTCGAAGCGCCGCGGGGCCATCAGCGTGAGCAGCACCGGCCGCGCGCGCACCTCGAGCGTGCCGCCCGAGACCCGCACGACCTCCCTGGTGGAAAGCGACAGGCCGAAGATCGGCGCCACGAACAGCAGGACGACAAGGAGCGGCATGCCCACGATGATCGCGATCATCCCCGCGTCCATGCGCGTGTCAGCGAAGAGCTTCAGCATGAAGAGCGAGAACAGCGGCATCAGGAACACGATCCCGCTGAGGCTGAACAGGAGCGTCCGGCGGGTCATCGGCGTGTTGCCAAGCGGCATCGTGACCGTAACGCCGTCGGCGGTGCGCGTGATGCGGTGACGCATGGCCCGCAGCGGCTGCATGGCAGCGTCTGAGGCGGGCGACCCGGTGGCGGCCTCCACGGCCTCGCGGAGCGCCTCGGCGGCCGCGATGCCCTCCTCCACGCTCGGCCACTTGCCAAAGCGCATGGTCCGGCCGCCGTGGTCGAAGGCGATGGTGCCCGGCTCGAGCGCGATCGCGTACATGACCTTGCGGTTGA
>Ga0075012_10001072_pt1 | contig 28555 bp, 19 predicted proteins | sample All_14_2_FD_71474 | JGI IMG/M metagenome (GOLD analysis project Ga0075012, IMG submission 71474) | Freshwater microbial communities in response to fracking from Pennsylvania, USA - Allegheny Zone_MetaG_DW_15 | ecosystem: Environmental > Aquatic > Deep subsurface > Groundwater > Drilled...
TTCCCGCATATCCGCCAAATTCGGGGCAACGATGGGGCGGCCTGCTGCCAAATAGGGGAAGAGCTTGAACGGCAGCACTGTTCGCCCAAACTTCTCCATCGGGGCCGAAACGGGCGGGATAATCAGCGCATCTGCTGCATATAAATAAGGTGAAACTTCGTTGATGGGCAGCCGCTCCACAAGCATCACATTATTTACTTTTTTCGCTTCGCAATAAGTGGTTAAACGGGTTATATCTTCGGGTTTTCCACCGACCAATAAAAAAATTATATCGGGTAAATATGCGGCAATATCCACGAGGCTTTCGATGCATTTGTTCTTTTGCATATTGCCCGTATAGACGACATATTTTTGGTTTAAATCAAGGATTAATTTTTGCTTGGCGGAGGTTTTGGTTAAAACAGGCAACATATCCGAACTGTCCACGCCATTGTGAAGTGTCAATAATTTTTCCTTCGGGAACCCCACTTTCAGCATAGATTCTCTTGAGACATGGCTGTGCAAAACCATACCCACGAATTTGTCGCTTTTTGCCCACTTCGCAAACCAATGCATCGTCTTCGGGCTTTCATCGCCAAGCCGCCGATAGGTCTCGAACATGACTTTTTTACCAAAAAAAAAGGCGAGCAACACAGCGAATTTATTGCGGGAATAAATCAGGTCGTAGCGTTTTGAGAAGACGGCACTCAGCGTCGCAAACAAAGAATGGAAGAACTTTTCCAACTTCAGCCCACTTGTCGGAACGGTTTTTAACACCTTGATTTTCAGGTCATTGGATACGTTGTAATATGCAGCGATGGCTTTGGCTTGGTCGTATTTTGGATTGAAAAACTGCTGTGCATTTGCCGGGATTATCAGCTCCACGTCCATGCCGATTTGGTGCAGGCTGTTCAGGTTTTTAATGACCTGCTGTGTGTTCGTGTTGTGGTGCGGAAACCGCTCACTGGCAATCATGGCGATGCTGGGCACTCCGTTTTTCATGGCATTTAGGCTTTTGACTTGGACGCCGAAATATGCGCCTGAATGGAAAAAACGAACACCATAAATGCCATGATGGCAATATAAATCAACGCCCATTGCATGACTCCGAATATACCCAATATGAAGAATATCAACGCAAATAAATCCCGCTTGCCGAAGGCCGCTGCCACTTGGAATATTTTATCGAAAGTGCTGTTTCCATCTTGGAAGCCATATTTCACATTTAACAGCGTTCCGCCCGATTTAAACCTTAAAAGATAAAAATATAGACTGCCCAATGCCGCCACCGCAAACACCACGGACAATATGCCAGCATATATCACATATTGCGGAGCGCCGTTTAAAAATAAGCCCGTTATAATACCGCCCAGTGCAGCCAAATACGAGGTATTGTCCACCACCGTATCAAGCCATTGCCCGAAGGGCGACGACTTGAATTTGAGGCGGGCGAGTTCACCATCCACGCCATCCAACACGGAGGTGAAATGGAACAGCGCCCCACCGATGAGGTAGTTCCAGTAACCGGCTCTCGCCAAGAACCACGCCGTGGAAAGCCCGATGAGGCCCGTGACAATGGTGAACTGGTTCGGAGTAATTTTGGTATGCGCCAACACCCTACTGAACAGGGTGGAAATTGGGCGGTTAAAATTGCGGGAAACCCAGCCGTCAGTGGGCTTCGTCAGGCTGCGGATGAGGGCTTTTTCAACGTCCTTTTTTCCCTTGCCATCGTGAACCTTGGCACAGATAAGTCCTTGAAAATCAAGGTTTTTGGTTTCAAAAACATGCTGTTTTGCCAAAGCAAGTGCCTGTTGGAAATTGGGCCATCGCTCCTTGGCAATGGCCGCCAAGGCCGATTTCGGATACCAACCAATTTCAGCGGAAGCGGTGGTCAAAATGGTTTCCGACAATCCGCTTTTCTCAAGAATTTGCTGGATGCATTTAGGGTCAATGACCATTGGTTCGGTCATTACGATGGCCCCGTTTTCCACTTTCGAAAGGTCATTCCTGAAGTCGTCCGAGAACTGGAGGTCCAATTTCCATTCCGTTTTTTTACCCAAAAAAACCTGCGTTACAGTGGGCAAAAACACCCGTGCTACCCCACCCCGCTCCAAAGCATGAAGGCTACGCTCCAGTACCGTCAAGCCATACACTTTGGTCTGGCTGGCCGCTTGGTCGGGTACGAAAAGGAAGGCTGTTTCCTTGTTTTCCATGAAAAAAATTTAAGAAAGATTGGCGTTGAACGTCGGCGAGGTTTAGAACCTCGCCGACGTTTGCCCACCTACTAAACCAACCCTTGGTGAGGCCCCATGAACGCCATGATTCCTGCAATAATGACGAACAGCCAGCAAGCGATGAAAACGACCACAAATGGCTTCCGCCGCTGCTCCATTTCCGGGAATTTCACGGGCATGCCCTGGAATTTTCCACGGGGACGGCTTGGGAAAAAGAAGGTTTTGTAAGTTTCAATACTGGCGACTGTGAAGCCGAGGCTGCACAGCGCTATCGCCACGAAATTATCAGTCAGATTCGCTGCCAGCCAGCCCCACGAGTAGGCCACGGCTGGGCTACGGAAGAATTTGAACCACTCAAAACCCTCGATGGGCGCATCTTTCCAAGCACCGCCGAAGGCCGAAATCCAGCCGCCGACGCTCAAAAATACCAGGATGAGGTAAGGATTTATGTTGAGGTTGCCCGCTTGGTGCATGTGCCAGAGCGTCACCAAACCCCAGCTCACAAGCACGATGGCGCCGACGTAGAAAAAGGCGGCAATGTAGCGGTCCCGCTTGCTTTCCACGATGCGCCCGAAGACGTGCAACTGCATCGGGATGAAGAATTTGGTCTGGTCGGAAGTGCGCAAAAACGTCTTCCAAATCTCGATAATCGCCCGTTCAGCGGTGTAAACGCTGCCCCAAAGCAGGTACACGCCTGCCGCTGTGGTGAGGTCGAGGCCGATGAGTTTCCAAAGGAAAAAAGCCAGCAAAATGGCGACGACGGTGCTCCGAAAATAGCGCTGCCAAGTGAAGCCTTCGTAGGGCGTGTCCTTGTACATGCCCCAAGTGGAAGTGTGCAGTCCGGCAGTGAGGCCGGTGAGAAAAACCAAGATGAATTCCATAGTCAGTTTGTCGTTGTGTTTGGTTTCGGGTTTCAGGTTTTTGGTTTCAGGGAGTGACTAGGAATTTTGCAGACACCCCGTGAAACCTGAAACTAGAAACCTGAAACCCAAAAGGTCCGCAAAGGTAGCCAAGTCGCTTATAAATCAAGCACCTGCCGTGCGATATGCTTCTTCAATCATCGCCACGTCCCTTTTTGCTAGCTCAAAATGTAATGCGGGTTCCTCTCCGTTGCGGAGCGCCGCAAAAAAGTCCCGGAACATGGCCTCAGCGCCGATGATGTCCGAAAAACCGGGGAAAATCAGCCGCCATTTTTTGCCCCGAACGAAGATAAACAGCCCATTGGCCTCAAAAGTTATGGAACCCGCCGAACCGTAAATCCGGCAGAGGCGCAGGCCCTTCAGCAGGGTGTTCACTTCCCAGGAATAGAGCAGCGTGCCGATGGGACCATCCTTATATTTCACCACCATTTGCATGCTGCGCTCCAGGGCATTGGCTTTTTTTATTTTGGGTAAAAACCCCGTAACTGCTTGAATGTCAAGCCCTAAGTTGGCCATAAAATTGACCCAGTGGATGCCACCCTCGAAGAGCGCACCACCGCCCGTGAGGGTTTTGTCGTCCCGCCAATCGTCCGTTTTTTGGGTTTTGGTAGCATTGAAAAACAGGAATTTCAGGTCGCCGATGAGGTCAGCGGCCAGTGTTTCCCGGAGTTTGCGGAGCAATGGCTTGTAAAAATAATTCTCGGCTACCATGACCTGCACACCCGTTTTTTGCCGTTCGGCATCCACCAAATCGAAGTCGGTGGACTTGAAAAACGGCGGCTTTTCGAGGATGACGTGCTTGCCAGCCCGCACGGCTGCCAGCGCCAAATCGAGATGGTCGGCGGGGGGGGTGGCGATGAAAATTACGTCCACGTCGGGTGAGGCGATGGCTGCTTGGTAGGTGCCGAAATGCCCTTGGCCATTGAATTTCTGGGCAAATTCTTTCGCCTTTCCCTCGTTCCGACTGGCGTAAGAACACTGCACATCGCTGAATTTTTTCAGGCGCTTGCTGTGCTTGGCCGTGATGTTCCCACAGCCCAAAAAAGCAAGGCGGATGGGTTGGGTGGGTGGTATTTTTTTGAAAGTCATATTGTGTGGTTTAGAAGGTAGGCAAATGGATCATTTATTTTGTTTCAAATCTTGACCCGTATTTTGTAGTTAACAAATTTGATACTTGTTTAATATTGTTAGTACTCAAACACGAAGTAGCGTTACCTTCTACTAATCTTTCATGATTGTCAGATTGCTCTACATAGACAATCCAAGTGACATGAGATGTTCCCAAGTATCCAAATACCAGCTTATTTTTATCATCAATTTTAGCACCTCTTTTGGGGTTCCAAAATTGATAATAATTAATTATTTCAACTTTATCTTCAAAAAACAGGAATGTATCCTGTGTTAAGTTATAAAGCAACTGTAAAATACTTGTGGTAATAACTATTGTAAGAAATTTGTCCGAAAATAGAAAAATCCAATTTTTAAAAAAAATTAGAACCAATGCAAACGGCAATATTATCGCCGCTATTAATAATATTTTTTGATGAAATGGAGGGTTAAGAATCAAGAATGGCTTCATTTCAGTTATTAATTAAGGTGTTGCCTTACCAATCTGCTCCCCTACCCGCAGCGCATTCGCCGCAATCGTCAAGCTCGGATTCAGCGCCGCAGAGGTCGGCATCACGCTGCCATCCGTCACGAACAGGTTTTTCACGCCACGGAACTCGCAGTTTTCGTCCAGTGCAGAAGTGGCGGAATCACTGCCCATGCGCACCGTGCCGACGGCGTGGGAGAAGGTTCTGATTTGGTGGATGTAGTGGGCAATTGCGCCAGCGCCGTACATGATTTTTTTGCCTGCCTTCGTCAAAATCTTGAGCGCCGCCTCGTCACGTTGGGAGTATTGGTGGAAAATGATGGGCTGCGGCAGTCCAAACGCATCTTTCACCAACGGATTGATAGTCAGCGAGTTGGAGAACTGCGGCTGGTCTTCGACGATGGCCAGCAGGCCAGTCAGCAAGCGAACGCCTTGGCTTAAGAGTATGCCGAGCGGCCCTGGCACTTCGTTCTGAACAAGCCCCATCGGAGGAGTCGGCATAGACTGGAGGCTGCCGAGCTTGCCGAAATTGGGGGCAAGTTTTTCATTGCCAAAATAGTAGTCGAGGATGGCCAATTGCTTGTGGAAACGACCTTCCTTGTCTGCCGCACCAGGGAAAATGCCGAAGATGATGGCGTTTACGTGCCTCATTAAATAACGACCGATGACCTGCCCGCCGGGGTTCAGTTTTTCCAAACCGGAAGCCAACAACAGGTGCGACGAACCGAGTGCGCCCGCCGCCAGCACCACATATTTTGCCTTGAAAACTTGGCGCTCGCCAGTGGTTTTCGAGACTGCTTCCACACTGCTGATTTGGCCGTTTTCCGCCACCAATCGAGTGACGACCATCTGCGATTTCAGCTCCATACCTTTGTTTACAAGGTCGGGAATGACGAGGGTGGAGAGGTCGTTTTTTGCATTGATTGCACAAGCAAAAGTGTCGCAGGTAGTGCAACTGGTGCAGGTATTGCGGCTTTTGTCTTCGTAATTGATAGCCAGTGGCAGTTGGAAGGGATGCAGCCCCAGTTTCTCCGCACTGGATTTTACTCTTTTCGAAACATCCGCCAGCGGCGCAGGTCCTTGCGGGAATGGGGCGCTCCGTTTTGGTTCGGTTGGGTCTACGCCCGCCTCGCCGGAAATATGCAAAATCTGCTCGGCTTCGGTGTAGAACGGCTCCAAATCCCGGTAACTGATTGGCCATCCAGTGGCATTTTTGCCCTCTATCTCCTCGTTTTTTTCAAAATCCGCTTCCCGAAAACGGAAAGAAACACCGCCGTAAAAAGCCGACGGCCCTCCCACGGCGGTGTACAGTCCCATCACTTTTTTGTTGCCGCCAGCGGCGATGTTCAGCGGAGTGGACTTGTCGTTGTGGGTGGAAAGGTCGAGGGAGCCACGGAGGCCCCAGTTTTCGGGACCACGCTGCACCCAGTCGCCCCGCTCCAGCATCAGCACTTTCATGCCGGACTGGACGAGCTTGCGGGCGGTCATTGCCCCGCCGAAGCCGCTTCCTATGATGATTGCGTCGTATTGCATATTGGGTTATGGGTTTTCGGGTTTGGAGGTTTTCGGGGCAAAGTTGGGCTTTTCTGGTTGCGCCAAGGGTAGTTTTCAAGTGGTTTTTACCAAAAAATGTGTTTGCAACGAAAGCACAAAAACCAGCCCTGCCATGACGGCAAAATAGACCAGCGCCCACGGCAGCAACCCGGCCAGAGCCAGCAGCAGGAAAAAGAAGATGTAGAAGTCACGCTGGCCTAGGAATTTGATGGACAGCATGAATTTTGCCCACCGGCTGTCGCTGTCGTAGAAGCTGTAATTGATGCGAAAATTGCCGCCGAAACCAGTCCGCACGACGTAAAACGAAAGGCTGATGATGCTCAAAACCCCTGCCAGCACGGCTAGATAACCCGCAACGGGAAGTATGGAAATCGGATCATAGCGCTGCACGCCGAGAGCCAGTGCTAGCAAAATTGCCACGCCGGAGGTGAAGTCAATCACGGTGTCCAGCCACTGCCCAAACTTGGAATGTTGCATCTTCAAGCGGGCCAGTTCGCCGTCCACGCCGTCGAGGATGGAGGCAGCTTGGTAAATGGCCGCACCGATAAGCCAGTTCCAGTAACCGCCTTGGTACATGAAATAGACAGGGGCGAAGGCGACCAGCCCGTTCAGTGCCGTCACCATCGTAGGGGTGATGTGCGTGTAGGCCAGCACCCGGCTGACGGGCTTCGAAAACCTGCGGTTGATGTGGCGGGAGACCCAGCCGTCGGCGGGCTTGGTCAGGTTGCGCAACAGGCGGGCCTTCACTTCCCGCAGTTCGGTTTTGTTGCGGACGGGGTGGCAGCTGCGGGCACCTAGTTCGATAAACGTCGGCGAGGTTTCGACCGTCCCAAACGTCGGCGAGGTTTCGAACCTCGCCGACGTTGTAGGTTGGAAGAGCGTGATTTCGCCGGAGGCTGCGGAGACGGTGCGGTTTTCATCGGCCATCTTCAGCATGTCTTCCAATACGGAAATGTCCACAACCATTGGCTGTTGGAAGACAAAAACGGCGGTGGGGTTTTGCGCTAGTACTTGCTGTTTTGCCGCCTCCATTTCCGAAGGAAGAAAAAAATGCAAGTCCATGCCCCGCAAGTTTTTGGACAAATGTTTTCGCAAAACAGCAGGCTCAGAACTGAGCAGGCATGCGGTGTTGACCCCCGTTTTTTGCAACGCAATTAGCGTCCGTTCGATGGGCGAATAGCCCAGCACGTTGAATAAGCCAGCCGCTGGTACCTGTACCAGTGCCGAGCATTGAGCGTTCTCCATTCTTGAAAAATTTGTGGAAACTTGTCCCTTGCTTTAGCTAAACCTTAGAGCTGTTTTTCCGTAGAAAAGTGAAATTGTTGGATTGTTTAATTGTTCGATTGTTGGTGGGTTAATGGTTAAAATTGCAAATTCGCTGCATCAACGCATCAAACAATTCAAACTTTTCAAACCAATCAAACTAAACTTTCAATGTCTGATACAAACTCAAACCTCCTCGGCATCGGTTCGAGGGTAAAACATCCGGCCTACGGCGATGGGGCCGTCATTCGACTACACGCAGCGGCTTACGAGTGCTGCTTCATGACCTACGGCATCAAGATGGTCGGCAAGGACTACGATAAATGGACGGTGGTGGAGGCGCTTCCCGCCGAAACTGGGGTCTCGTTTAGCGAAGCGGAAAAATCTTTGATGAAAATCCTCAAGCACTGGTCGGACATCAGTGAGGTGGTGGAAATCGGCGACCGCTGGGACGGTGGCATGATGACCCTGAAGCCCAAAGACCCCGGTCTGACGCCGAAGGACGTGCCCATCGAGCAGTTTTTCCATAAAATCGTGATGATACGTGACCGGGTGCGGGTCATGGAACAGAAAATCAATGCCAGCAAACTGACCGATGCGGAGAAGGTGGACCTGCAGCAGTATATCACCCGCATCTATGGCAGCTTGACGACTTTCAATATCCTCTTCAAATACAAAGAGCAGCAGTTTGTGGGGGATAAGGGCAAGGGGGAATGACGATGCTCGATTTCAGAATTATGAACATAAGGACATATCCTTAAACAAAAAAAAGCCCAGCATATAGCTGGGCTTTATCATTGTCAAATCTGCATTCGTTTAAACAGCAGCAAGAATACTGCCCGAAGTCCAAGGGAAACCATCCCCGGCGGCATTGGAGCCATATATACGGAAGATATATTCCTTACCACGGGTCAGGCCACTGGCAATGATTTCAAAGCTCTTGGCACTGACGCCGCATATTTGCCATGTCTGCCCATTGTCCGAAGAGCAGGCCACGATATAGCGTATTCTTTGGCCTAATGATTCACATTTAAACTTAATGGTGCCGGGCATACCATATTCATAAGTGACCGTTTTAGGTGCAACGGGCTTGGTAGCAGCCGTGCGGGTCTGTTTAACCACTTTAAAGCCGAAGGAGAGTATCACGGCAGCGCTGTTATCACTGTTATCCTGTACCCATAAGGCCAATATTTCAAACTTCTCACCTGCTGTCACCTTTGCCGCTTCCAGGAATTGGGTATTGGCAGTAGTAGGGTTGGCGTCACGGTTTGTGCGGGCCTTGATATAGGCGGTATTGGCGTCGGCGCAGTCGGTGAGCATGGCTTCAGGGGGCGTCAGGTAGGGATTCCCATCGCTGCATTGCAGCACCTTGGCCATGAAGGGTTGGAATCGCTTTTCGTCATACGTTTTAAAATCAAGCTTGACTTGAACGGTAGTGATGGTGGATTGCGTAGCGTCCACCGTGGAAGTGGTTCCCATAGGAAATGGTTTTAAAAAGTTTGTGTTGAAGATGATGCTATAAGGTGAGATAACAACGACGTCCCAATCTTGTGCCAAAATATGCACCAAGCGGCGAAAAAGCGAAAATATAGGGTGAAAGCAGCGAAAATTTTTTAGAAAGACTGCAAAAGGGCTAAGTTCTTGGGAATTCCGAAGACTTCAAGACTTCGGAATTCTGTTAACAAGCCGTCCGAAAACTTGCAAGTTTTGCCCCAATTCATGCAAGTTTTGCGATGACCTAAGCAAGTTTTAGGTCAAAACTTACAAGTTTTGCGATGACCTAAGCAAGTTTCAGGTCAAAACTTGCTTAGGTTGCCTTGACTTTAGCCAGTTTTATGACAAAACAACGTAACCGTACAACCAATAATTTTCCGTAATTTCACGCCCAAACAAAACGTACCATTCCAATATCCAACAAACGACCACATGTACAACGCCGAAGCCCTCAAAAGAATAGCACAGGAAAAAGCAGCTCGAACTGGCATCCTCGACCTTGGAAGACTTGGGCTTAGCTTGGAGACCATCCCGCCCTCGCTGTGGGAATTGGGGCATTTGGAGGAGTTGAATTTGGGGAATCGGTATTTTTACAATACCGAAAAAAAGAAATGGGAGGGATTTAAGGAAGTATCTGAGCTTGAAAACCAAGTTTCGAGTATACCTCCCCAGCTTTACAAGCTTGGAGAGCTAAGAGTCTTGAGGCTCGACTCCAACCAGCTACAGAAGCTCGAAAACCTCGACAAGCTCGCTTCCCTCCAATCGCTCGACCTCTCCAGCAACCAGATTCAGAAGCTCGAAAACCTCGACAAGCTCGCTTCACTCCAATCGCTCGACCTCTACAACAACCAGATTCAGAAGCTCGAAAACCTCGACGGGCTCGCTTCACTCCAATCGCTCTACCTCTACAACAACCAGATTCAGAAGCTCGAAAACCTCGACGGGCTCGCTTCCCTCCAATCGCTCGACTTCGAAAACAACCAGATTCAGAAGCTCGAAAACCTCGACGGGCTCGCTTCACTCCAATCGCTCGACCTCTCCAACAACCAGATTCAGAAGCTCGAAAACCTCGACGGGCTCGCTTCACTCCAATCGCTCTACCTCCACAACAACCAGATTCAGAAGCTCGAAAACCTCGACGGGCTCGCTTCACTCCAATCGCTCTACCTCTCCAACAACCAGATTCAGAAGCTCGAAAACCTCGACGGGCTCGCTTCCCTCCAATCGCTCGACCTCTCCAACAACCAGATTCAGAAGCTCGAAAACCTCGACGGGCTCGCTTCCCTCCAATCGCTCGACTTCGAAAACAACCAGATTCAGAAGCTCGAAAACCTCGACAGGCTCGCTTCACTCCAATCGCTCGACCTCCGAGGCAACCAGATTCAGAAGCTCGAAAACCTCGACGGGCTCGCTTCACTCCAATCGCTCAACCTCCGAAACAACAAGATTCAGAAGCTCGAAAACCTCGACAAGCTCGCTTCACTCCAATCGCTCGACCTCTTCAACAACCAGATTCAGAAGCTCGAAAACCTCGACAAGCTCGATTCACTCCAATCGCTCGACCTCTTCAACAACCAGATTCAGAAGCTCGAAAACCTCGACAAGCTCGATTCACTCCAATCGCTCGACCTCCGATACAACCAGATTCAGAAGCTCGAAAACCTCGACAGGCTCGATTCACTCCAATCGCTCGACCTCTCAGGCAACCAGATTCAGAAGCTCGAAAACCTCGACAGGCTCGATTCACTCCAATCGCTCGACCTCCGATACAACCAGATTCAGAAGCTCGAAAACCTCGACAAGCTCGATTCACTCCAATCGCTCGACCTCTCAAGCAACCAGATTCAGCAGCTCGAAAACCTCGACAGGCTCGATTCACTCCAATCGCTCGACCTCTCAGGCAACCAGATTCAGCAGCTCGAAAACCTCGACAGGCTCGCTTCACTCCAATCGCTCAACCTCGAAAACAACCTGATTCAGCAGCTCGAAAACCTCGACAAGCTCGCTTCACTCCAATCGCTCAATCTCCGAAACAACCAGATTCAGCAGCTCGAAAACCTCGATGGGCTTCAAAAATTAAAAAAGATTGATTTTGGCCATAATGAAATAACGGACTTAAAGCCTTTGCTGGCCCAGCCAAACTTGGAGGAAGTGGAATTAGCTGAATGCCCCATCCAAACCGTGCCAGCGGAAATCGCTTTTTCTAGGAATTGGGAAATGATACGTAATTACCTGCTTTCCAATCCCGATACCCCCTTCAATGAAGTGAAACTGATACTGGCAGGGAACACGGAGGCGGGCAAGACGAATTTTTCGGATTTGTTGCAGCAGGGGGATGCTTTCCAATTCGACCAGGAGCACGATACCACGCACGGCATACAGGTGGGCAAATTGGTCATCGAGCAAGACCATCCACTGTGGCCAGCGGGCAGTCCGTTGCAATCGCTCACCGTCAATAGCTGGGATTTCGGCGGGCAGGACTTCTACCACGGCACCCATGCCATGTTCTTCAAGCAGGGGGCAGTCTATCTGCTGCTGTACGTGAAGGACAAGGAGAAGGAGCAGCACTATGAAAAGACCAGGCAGGGTTCGGGGCGCTATGTCTGCTTCCCAGAGGATTATTGGTTGGACAATATCCGCCACCATGCCCCGGACGGCACCATCTTCTATGTGCAAAACAAGACCGACAGGGACGGCAAGGCACCGCTGCAAAATGATATGGCGGAGCAGTACGGGCTGGATACATCGCTTTCTGCCCATATCAGCATCAAGCTGGCCACTGCTGGCAAATCACCCAAAGAAGCTTATGAACTGAGGGTGTTGCAAGAAAGACTGATCCGACAATTGCTGGAGATACCAGAGCGGGAAGTCACCCTGATACAGGCAAGCTGGCTGCGGGTCAGGGATTTCATCTATGAATTGCAGTCCAAGAAACGGAAGCTTTCCCCCGACAACCCCTTTCAGGCACTTTCGAGAAAGCAGCCCTATTTGAGCCTGTCGGAATTCAAAGCCTGCTGTGAGGGCGTGGTGGAGAATTTTGGGCAGTTCGCCGAGGCATTCCTTCGGCTGTTCGACCGTCGGGGTGTGCTCATCCACTATGCAGGGCATCCCGTGCTGGGCGATTACGTCTTCCTGAACCCCGAATGGATGGCCAGCAAGCTATACGAACTCTTACAAAAAGAAGTGCTGGAAAGTAGGGAGGGTATTTTTGATTTGGAATACGCCCGTCAGCGATTGGGCAATGATGCTGGCCTGCTGCTGGAACTGATGGAGGAGTTCGAGGTCATCTTCCCGGAGCCGCAAAAGCCGGAGACCTATGTGGCGGTTCAATACCTGCCCTATTACAACCGAGAGCGGGACCTGGATATGCACTACGATAATATCCCCTTCCGCTTGCGGGTGCAGTTGCCACTGTTCCATCAGCAGCGCATTGTGCGGCAACTGCTGGTGCGGCTGGGTGGCGATGCCTCCTACCGCCAGCGCAAACTGCGCAGGGATTGCATCCTGCTATATACCACCGAGGGGCACAAGGCCAGTTTTTGGGGACAGGAGCAGGACAATCAAGGCACTATCGCCATTCATGCCGATACCTTGGACCTGGCCTTGCAGCTCTGGCTGGAATTGCTGATGCTTTATTTTTCGCCTTTTGAGGAATTGGACATGGACTACGGCAGTGACCGTGAAAGGGATTTTGGCGAACAAAAAATAAGCCCCAAACAACGGTTGAAGAAGCTGTTCACAATGGAAGAAGCATTTGAGCAGTTCTTGCGCAGCTTTGAAGAGAAGCGGGACAGGCGTTTTCTGAAAAAGAACCGAGGCAATTCCAATAAGCGGCTCAGTCAACTGAATAGCAAGGAAGCAGCGGTTTACTGGGGAATGTTTTTCCGTGAAAACCTTGCTTATGCTAGGGCTAAGTGGAAAGCAGACAATGACCGGGAAAATCCAAAGCAAGATGGATTGAATCGTTTTGACACCTATGCCAAGCACTTGCTGTTGTCCACAGAAGAAGGCGAGATGCCGAATCAGGTATCGTTTTGGTCACTTCTGGAGAATGTAGCTGAAAGCAACGTGCCGAATACGAAAGGGCATACCATCCCGGTTTTTCCTTTTATTGATTATCTAAATTCACTTGGTTATTCTATGAAAAAGCAACCTGAACTTCGTATTTTCATTTCCTATTCCCATAAGCAACAGGAATACTATGAAGTGTTCAAAAATGATTTTGAAAGCTTCGCCAAAATTGACGGAATCAATATTTCCGTGTTTACGGATGAAGGCATTCCCTTGGGTGCAAAATGGGATGACTATCTGCAAGACAAAGTCGCTAACTGCGATGTGATGCTGCTGCTGGTGAGCCAAACTTTTATGAATTCAACCTATATTAAAGAAAAAGAGTTTGGGGCTGCGGTTCAGCGCTTGAAGGCTGGGAATAAGATGCTGATAGTTCCTATTTATTTTTCTCCATGTTTATTCCACAACGACCAGGACTTATCGAGCCTTCAGTTCTTTAAGCCTTTGGCGAGTGATTTTGGGATGGAACACGATGAAGACTTTTCTTATGCCGATTTAGTCGGTTTTAAACCGAATGGCGACCCCCTACCAAATTCAAAAAGAGAGCGGTACATGGTGAAACTGATAAAAAAACTGACACCGGAGTTGAAAAAACTGGCAGGAATTAGCTAATTTATTCGTGTTCCACCCTTCTCCAAAACTCCCTACTTTTGGCCACAAAAAACAGTCAACCAAAAGATGAAACATAAAATCACCCTGCTCGCAGGCATTGCGATAATCGCTGTTTTCGCCCTCCACAGTTGCCTCGTCATGGAGGGCCGGTTCTCCAAACTGCCGCCGGGCATGTGGCGGGCCGCCTTGAAACTATCGCCTGAGTTCATCACCCCCAACCCGAAAGGCCAGCCCCTGCCGGACAAGGTGAACATGACCTACGCCGACGTGAACGAGAACGAACTTCCGTTCAATTTCGAGGTGGTTTACGACAACGACACGACCTTCCACATCGAAATCCTGAACGGCGAGGAGCGCATCGTGGTGCCCGCCTCCGACATCGAGTTCGGGCGCAGCAAGCACCGGGCACGGGACACCATCCGCATCAATTTCCCCTTGTACGAGTCCTATATAACAGGGTCTTTTGCGGGCAACCTCATCGAGGGCCAGTGGGTGGTGACGACCAGGGAAAACTATGCCATCCCATTCGTGGCAAAACAGGGCGAGGACTGGCGTTTCACGACTTTGCGCAAGCCACCCAAAATGGATTTGACGGGAAAATGGGCCTGCGTGTTCGGCAACGAATCGTGGCCGGAAAGCGAGGAGCCGTATCCAGCTATCGGCGAGTTCAAGCAGGAGGGCAACCGCCTGACGGGCACGTTCTTGACCGAAACGGGCGACTACCGCTATCTCGAAGGCACGGTGCAGGACAACAAATTCTACCTCTCCACTTTCGATGGATCGCACGCTTTTTATTTCCAAGGAAAAATACTGCCGGACAGCACGCTCACCGGGGCGTTTTACTCTGGCAAACACTACCGCACGGTTTGGAACGGCAAGCGTGACCCGAATTTCAAACTGGCAAACCCCGACTCGCTTTCATTCCTCAATCCTGGCTTCGACAAACTCAGTTTTTCCTTCCAAAACCCGGATGGCAAAACAGTTTCGCTGGACAATCCTGAGTACCAGGGCAAGGCCAAAATCATCCAAATCATGGGCACTTGGTGTCCCAATTGCCGGGACGAAACCGAGTTTTTAGTCAATTATTTGAAGGAAAAAAATCCGCAAAATGTGGCGGTGATTGCGCTGGCATTTGAAAAACATGCCGACAAACCGAGCGCCGACAAGGCCATCCGCACCTACAAAGAACGCTTCCAAATGCCCTACGAAGTGGTGTACGCTGGCACGAACAAAAAGGAAAGCGCCGCCAAGGCGCTGCCCATGCTGCGGGAGGTTTTCGCCTACCCTACCCTCCTTTTTTTGGATAAAAACAACCGTGTCGTAAAAATTCACACCGGATTTAGCGGCCCCGCTACCAGTGAATACGCTTCGTTTAAAGAAAACTTTAATAAGTTTGTCGCTGAACTTTAAGGGGATGAGAGAAGTGAGCGAGTGATCGGGTGAGCATGGTCTCGCTAGCTCACTCGCTCACTTCTCTCACTTTCTCACTCGCTTAGATTTATGTCGAAAAACAAGCAACACATCATTGCATACCATCCTGACAACCAACAGGTTGCAACGGAAATTCGGGAAGAACTGGCCAAGGCGGGCTACTTGGTGGAGGCAAAAGCCCTGAACGGCAACATGACTGCCCCGCTGAGGCAGTCCGTCACCTCGCCCAGCGGTGCGATTCTGCTACTGCTGACGGATAATTTCCTGAAATCAGAGCAATGCATGAACGGTGCATTGGAAGCCCTGAAACATTGGGCGGACAATGGCCAACTCGTCCCCATCGTCGCTGATGGCCGCCAATCGAAGTCAGATGGCACGGGATGGGAGACTGTGCCCACGCAGTTCGACCGAGTGAGCAATATCATCCACTACATGAACCACTGGCAGGACAAATACCTGACGATGCGCAAGGATATCAGGAGCCACGAGGACGATGCCAACCTGGAAGCAAAAATCGAAATCACGAAAAACATTGCTGGCGAGGTGGGCGAGTTCCTCCGCTACCTCCGCAACCTCCGGTGGTACAGTTTGGACGATTTCAAAGCCAGCAATTATTTTGCCTTCCGGCAATTCACCGACGATGTGCCACCGCAGGCCCCAGCCGAAGCACCGCAGGCCAAAGCGCCTGCAACCGATTCGCAGGAACCCCGGCAGCGCACCCTCGCCGAAATCATTCAGGATTCTGGCGACGAACTGATGGCCGAGAACACGGACATTGGGCAACCAAAGAAAAAGAAAGCGCCGGAAGACGCCCCGGTCGTTGACCTCAACGACATACCCGGCATCAGCTTGCTGGAAGACCTCGACCTCGATGCCGAAGCCGAGCAGTCAGGCAAAAATCCCAACGGGGAAAAGCAGGATGGCGCTGAATTTTCGAGCATTCTCAGCGAAGTGCTGGGCGAAGACGATGGCGAGGAGTTCAAGTTTATCGGAGAAGACCCCGACCATCCAGACGATTTTGATTTGGAATCACTTTTCGAGGAGGATGAGGGGGCAAAAACCACCGCATCGGAACCCGATTACGTTGATGAAAATGAAGTCTCGCTGGAATTGATTTCCGATGAGGACGAGGGCTTGGTGCTGCGGGCAGATGGCAATGGCCACTCCACGCCGGAGGAGGTGCTGGAACATGCCGTGCTCTTGTTCGACGATGGGAAAATGGCCGAGGGGCTCGATTTCCTTCGGAAAACTGTGATGCTCAACGCCAGCGACGACATCATGCGCTACTACTACGCCTACGCATTGGCCCGCTATGGAAATGATTTTGCTGGCGCAAAAGACCAGTTGGAGGTCATTTTGGCGAGCGACCACGAGCATACCGATGCCCTGTTTTTGTTGGGTGAACTGTCCGAAAGCCTTGGGGATTACGAGGAGGCAAAACACAATTTCGAGACCGTGGCAGCGCTCCAGCCTGACTTCCCGGAGGTGTACTACCGACTGGGGATGCTGACCTTGCAGCATTTCGAGGGACAGGAGAATCTGGCGCTGGAATTTTTCAAAAAATCCGTTGAGTTCAGCCCGAAACATGCCGATGGGCACTACATCCTTGCCACACTCTACAACGAATTCACAGGTGACCCAGTAAATGCCATCAAGCATTTCAACTTGGCGCTCCGCTTTGCCCCAAATCATTCCTACGCCAATTACGACCTGGCCCGCCTCCACCTTCAACACGGTGACCAAGAACTGGCTGCGGAGCATTATAAAAGCGCTGTCAAAGTGAATCCAGAGTTGAAATCAGCGGAAAATGATGCGGCATTTCTGACGCCCACCCCGAAGTACGAAGTGGAAATAATTCCTACGGAAACTACTGAAAACCAAGCCGTTACGGAGACATTGGAAGAACTGGTCGAAAATGCGGCAGCCGCTGAGGACATCACCGAGGCTCTGCCGGAAGCCAGTGACCAAGAAGAAATCGAGGAGATTGTTTCAAATATTGCGGCAGCAGAAAAACTGGTAGAAGCGCCAATTGCGGAAACCTCGCCAGAAGAAATAGCCGCTGCCGTAGAAAATGCGGTGGGCGAACTTTCTGCCAAAATGCCAATTTTGGAGGAACATCAGGCGGTGGAAGCTGCCGAAATCGAGGATTTTGCGGAGCAAAAAACCGAGCCGCTGGTTGAACCCAAAGCAATCACCGAGCAGGGCAACAAAAATTTCACTTCCAAGCTGGAACAAATCCTGGACGCAGAGGATGACACGGAGGAGGACGAATTTGTGCTGCCGCTTTCGAATGAAAAAACGGCGGTGGAGACCAAGACCGTGCTCATCACGGGCGCTACTTCCGGCATCGGGCGAGCTACGGCGGAGCTTTTTGCCAAGAACGGCTATCGGGTCATCGCCACTGGCCGCCGAGCGGAACGGCTGGACGAACTGGCCCATTTTTTCAAGGAAAAATACCAAGCCGACGTGCTCACGCTGCCTTTCGACGTGCGCAATCTGGAGGCTGTGCAAGCCGCCATCGAAAACCTGCCAACGGAATGGCAGGAGGTGGACATTCTCATCAACAACGCTGGCCTGTCCCGTGGCCTCGACCCCATCCACGAGGGAAAAATCGAGGATTGGGAAACGATGATTGATACGAACATCAAGGGGCTACTCTACCTCACCCGAGCCATCGCTCCGCACATGGTGAAGCGGCGCAGTGGCCACATCATCAACGTTGCATCCAGCGCTGGCAAGGAGGTTTACCCCGGCGGCAATGTTTACTGCGCTACCAAATTCGCCGTGGACGCCCTCACCAAGGCCATGCGGATTGACCTCTTCACCCACAACGTGCGGGTGAGCCAAGTCGCACCGGGGCACGTGGAAGAAACGGAGTTCGCCAGTGTCCGTTTCGACGGGGATACCGAGCGGGCAGCCAAAGTTTACGAGAATTTCCAGCCACTGAGAGCAAGCGATGTGGCCGATGTGATTTACTTCATCGCAACACGTCCAGCGCATGTGAACGTGCAGGATGTGCTGCTTTTTGGCACCCAACAGGCTGGCTCAACATTCATTGACCGATCGGGCAGAGCTTAGTATGCTGAAAAATTACTTCCTATAAACGTCGAGTAGGTTTCGAAACCTCCCGACCTTGTGTCCGTGGGGTGACGATTGTCATCCGCCATTTTTTTTTCTGGGGAAAAAAGCGGTTTTTTGCAACTCGAAATGGCGTTGGGTGTTTCAAAGTTTGCAGCTTTTTGGGAGCGTATTCGGTTTTGTTGTTTATAAAAAGCTGTGAATCAAATAATTGTGAAACAAGCCGACCTCCACTTTTTACTCATAACTTTTACCTTTTTACTTCAATAAAATGGTGTTGGAAAAAACAAAGCTTGAAAAAAAGGCAACCGTGAAAAAAACGGCAACTAAGAAATCAGCTTTCAGCAAAGAGCAATACTTGGAATGGTACACACTGATGCTGCGCATCCGCCGCTTCGAGGAGCGTTGCCTTTTGGCCTACAGCCAGCAGAAAATCAGGGGCTTTCTCCACGTTTACATTGGCCAGGAATCCATTGCTGCGGGCATGGAGTCAGCCTTGCAGCCGGGCGATTGCATCGTAACCGCTTACCGCCAGCATGGCACAGCCATTGGTCGGGGCGTGGGTACAAAGGAGGCAATGGCCGAACTGTATGGCAAATCCACTGGCGTGAACAAAGGCAAAGGTGGCTCGATGCACTTCATGTCGAAGGAGTTCAAGTATTTCGGTGGAAATGGCATCGTTGGTGCCCAGATTCCCATTGGGGCAGGCATCGCATTCGCTGAAAAATACCGTGGTACCGACAACCTCTGCGTGACCATGTTCGGCGATGGCGCATCCCGTCAAGGTGCCCTTCACGAGGCTTTCAACATGGCCATGACATGGAAACTACCCGTGCTTTTTATCTGTGAAAACAACCACTACGCCATGGGCACTTCGGTGCAGCGTACCAGCAACGTGCAGGACCTCTACAAACTCGGTCTTAGCTATGAAATGCCGAGCGAGCAGGTGGACGGCATGACGCCAGAATCAGTCCATGAAGCGATTGCGAAAGCAGCCGCACATATCCGCAGCGGCGCTGGGCCATATTACCTCGAAATCAGGACCTACCGCTACAAGGGCCACTCCGTATCCGACCCAGGCAGCTACCGTTCCCGTGATGAGCTGAAAAGCTACCAGGACATTGACCCGCTGAAGATGACTGAGGATAAAATCCTACAATTGGGGTTCGCCACGGAAGCAGAGATGGAAGCCATCAAGGACGCAGTGAAAGTGGAAATTGACGAGGCAGAGGCTTTTGCGGATGCTTCGCCGTACCCGGACGCTTCCGAGCTTTACACGGACAACTACGCCGAGCCTGATTATCCATTTATGAAGGATTAAAACAAAAAAGCCGCTGCGATCGCAGCGGCTTTTTTGTTTCCAAGAGCATCGGCACATTGGGCTAGTTTGTTTTTTTCTGCACTGATTTCAAACTTTCTTTATTTTTGCGCCACTTTTGAAAAACCTTATCTGGTTTTTGCCGTAAATACATGGCTCAAACCGAAATTTTTACCGAAAATAAACTGATTCAAGTAAAGATGGCACAACGCAAAAAGACAGCAAAGCAGGACGACGTACTGATTGATATTTCCGAAGTTAGCGGACAGGCGGAAGACTTTTTTGGTAAATACCAAAAGCAACTCCTGATAGCCGGCGGGGCAATCCTGCTGATTGTTGGTGGCTGGCTTGCCTACAAATTTGCCTACCAGAAGCCCCGTCAAAAAGAGGCTGTGGAGCAAATGGCACAAGCCGAATACCAATTCCAACGTGATTCCTTCGCATTGGCACTAGCCAATCCTGGTGGTGGGTTCCCTGGTTTTGCGGACATCGCCAAAAAATACAGCGGTACCGGCGCTGGCAATGCTGCACTCTACTACGCTGGCGTCAGCAGCCTGAACCTCGGCCAATTTGACGCCGCCATTTCTTACCTCGATGATTTCAGCCCAAGTGGCCACCTGCTCCCAGCCATGAAATTTGGCACACTGGGGGATGCCTACGCCGAAAAAGGCGACCTCGGCAAGGCTTTGAGCATGTACAAAAAAGCGGCTGACGAAGAAAACAACGATGTGATTTCGCCTTACTACCTGAAAAAAGTAGCGATGCTCAGCCAAAAACAAGGCGATGCTGCTGGCGCAAAATCAGCTTGGCAGAAAATCAAAAGCGACTACCCGAAATCGAACGAGGCACGGGACGCTGACAAGTACATCACCAGCATGAACTAATCGGCTGGCGCAATATTTATCCATAAAAAAGGCAAGATTCAACCGAATCCTGCCTTTTTTTGTTGGCAAATTTTAAATTAAAACAGCAACAACCAATGGCAAGCGCACACAAGAATCTTTCCACCTACGACGAATCAAACATGCCCTCAGCGGAAGGCATGAGCTTCGGCATCGTCGTCGCCGATTGGAACGCCGACATCACCCACGCACTCTACCAAGGCTGCCTCGAAACCCTGCTCAAGCACGGGGCCAGCGAGGACGACATCCGCACGGCACAAGTTCCCGGCTCCTTCGAGCTGCCCGTTGGGGCAAAGATTTTGGCTGGCGCAAAACGCTTCGACGCCATCATCTGCCTGGGCTGCGTCATCAAAGGCGAAACCAAGCACGACGAATACATCAGCAACGCCGTGGCCGTGGGACTGACCAACCTCAGTATTGCCAGCGGCATCCCCTGCATCTTCGGTGTGCTGACGCCAAACAACCACGAGCAAGCGCTCGAACGTGCGGGCGGCCAACACGGCAACAAAGGCGTGGAGGCAGCCGTAACGGCCATCAGAATGGGCAGTTTGCGCAAAGAAACAGCGAGGCCCTCCAGTAAAATCGGCTACTGATGACGGCACTGCTCATCATCGGGATGCAGGTTGACCTGCTGCCGGGAGGCCCAGCGGAAGTCCCTGACAGTCAGTCGCTTGTGGCAATTTTAAATCGCCTCCTCCCAAATTACGACCTCGTGGTAGCTGCTAATTTCATCCTGCCCGCCGACCATGCGATGTTTGCCGCCAACCACCTCTGGCGGAGGCCCGGCCAAACCATCCCCATCAACGGCCACCCTACCCTGCTGCATCATATCCACTGCGTGCCGGGCAGCTTCGGAGCCGAATTCATACCAGGCTTGAAGTTGGACAAAATTGCCTTCACGGCGCTGATGGGGACTGAAAAGGATTTGCCGCCGCACAGTGCTTTTTTTGACTTGGATAAAAAAAGGGACACAGGATTGACCAGTTTTTTTCAACAAAAACTCGTGAATCAGGTGCATCTGGTCGGGATGCCTACCGAGGATGTTGTTGTTGACACTGCATTGGAATGCCGTGCAATCGGTTTGAAAACAACCATCTTTGTGGATGCCTGCCGTGGACGGCTACATGCTGCGGTGGATGCCAAGCTTCAAGCTGCCGATATGGCTGGAGTAAATTTGGCGTTTATTGCAAGTACCTAAAAATCAATCAATTAGATGATAGAATTGCAAAAAATTCTGCCGATTCCACTTAAGGAAATGCCCGGAGGCATCAATCCTGCCTCAGGCGTTTTTGACACCACTTGCGTGTTGGAAAAAGGTAAAAAATACTTGGTGAATGCTGCTTCAGGCCGTGGCAAATCCACGTTGCTGCACATTGTTTATGGTCTCCGCAGTGATTTTGAAGGTACGGCAAAAGTGGACGGGAAGGATGTGCGCAGTTTTACCGCCAACGAATGGGCTGCTTGCCGCCAGCGCAAGCTCTCCATCGTTTTTCAGGATTTGAGACTTTTCCCCCAGCTCACGGCATGGGAGAATATTTTGCTGAAAAATGGTCAGACCAATTGCGCCAGCGAAGCCGAAATCAAAAACTGGGCGGAACGCCTTGGCATGGCGCCTTTCCTGCAACAGACCGCCGCTACGCTTTCCTACGGTCAAAAGCAGCGGATTGCCATCCTACGAGCAGTCTGCCAGCCATTCGACATGCTGCTACTGGATGAACCGTTCAGCCATTTGGATGTGGAAAACACCCGACATGCCTCCGAGCTGATCGCTGAGGCATGTGAGAAGCAGGCGTCAGGGTTTGTGCTGGTCAGTTTGGGTGAGGAATATTTTTTCGAGTACGATAAAAAAATTGACCTCTAAAAAACATTGATAATCAGGAACTTAAACCTAGTGCGTTAAGTTTTTATCAACAAAGTTTAAAAAATTATCAAAAGCAGTTTGATAATTTGAGAATGGTCGCCTTATATTTGCACCGCTTTAGAAGAAAAGCATACAACAAGCGGAAGTAGCTCAGTTGGTAGAGCACGACCTTGCCAAGGTCGGGGTCGCGAGTTCGAGTCTCGTTTTCCGCTCCAAAGCCTTCAATTTTATTGAGGGCTTTTTTTTTACCTTTACGCATCCAAAGCCCAAATGCCCGGGTGGTGGAATGGTAGACACGCAGGACTTAATTCCTGATAGTTCTTTGAATACTGTTACCGTAAGTTGGCCTCATGGAAAAATCTAAATGGCGTTTAACCGAAAGAATAAACGATAAGGAATTTGTTGAAGCTTGTGCCAATGCAACATCTATGGCTCAGGCAGCTAGTAAATTAGGCTTGCATTTTAATTCATTCAAAAAGCGAGCGATAGAATTTGGCTGTTATAAGCCAAATCAAGCTGGCCAAGGTTTGAAAAAAAATGCTCCTAAAATTCCTTTAGAGGAAATTGTAGTCAATTGCCAACATCCTCATTATCAATCATTTAAACTTAAAAATAGATTACTCCAAGAGGGATACAAGAAAGAAAAGTGTGAAAGATGTGGAATAACAAATTGGCAGGGCAAAGCTTTGTCAATGGAGCTTCACCACAAAGATGGGAACAGGACAAACCATCTACTTTCGAACCTCTCACTTTTGTGTCCAAATTGCCATAGCCAGACAGATACTTTTCGTTCAAAGAACAGAAAAATTTGAGTGCCTGAAGGGAAACCTTCAACGTAGAACCTCTCAAATTCGGGGAAACCTTAGCTGCAGAATAATTGTAGTTTGGCAATCCCGAGCCAAGTCCTTCCATTGGAAGGAAAGGTGTAGAGACTTGATGGGAGGGGCCTAAGTCTTTTTAGATAGGGTCAAGAGAAAGTCCAGACCACAAATCATGCAATTTGCATGAGGCGGTGAAAACCGTAGTTGGTAAGAAAATCCTGTTGCCAGATCGGCAGTGCGGGTTCGAGTCCCGCTCCGGGCACAAAAAAAGCCGCTGTGGTTTCCCCGCAGCGGCTTTTGTTTTATTGCCATTCAAAGCCCAGCTTCGTCAAGCCGTCCTGCACCTCTGGACAGGACATGAAAAGCCGCCAGAGCAGCCCCGACCGCTGGTTTTCCATCATTACCACAATGGGGCCTTGGTCAATCGCCAGATATCGGCGGGGGAAAAAATCCACATGCTGGCTGAAAGCATCGTAGAAGCCGTATTTCCCAAAAAGACTGTCGCCCAATACATCGTGAAAATGCCGCATGGCGGCCATGCTTTGCTTCGGCGTGTAGGGAAACGAGGAAAGCGCAGCCGTTGGGGAAATCACGCCCAAGTCCTCTTCGGGGCAGTGCGCTGCGTAAAAACGGGTGGAATAGCTCGCCGTCAAGCCCCAACAATTTGGGCCATAACCATAAAAATGCTGCGGGTTGGCCACGCAGTGGTCATAATTGATGAGGGTATGGTTCACATTGTGCTCCCAATAATCGGCGTACTTGTCCTTCAGTTTGCGAGGATCGAGGCCGAGGAAGGAGTAATGCGCCCAAAACAACGGGCCACCAGACACCTCTCGGCCTTGGTGCTTCAGCGCCAATTTATGGCCGTAGGCCGTTGGGCCATCTTTTATCTTGCCACTCTCGGCCCAGCCCTCGTGGTAAACAGCAGCGGGCACGCCGTGAGTGGGCGAACAGCCCGCCAGCACGTAGGTGATGAGGCATTCGTTGTAGCCGTGGATTCGGAAGTTTATCTTCCAAGCGAAATCCGGGGACCAATGCCAGAATAGCACGTTTTCCTTTTTCGGGCCACGGTACCAGTCCCAGTCAATCGCTTTCCAGAGCTTGTCCATTTTCTCAGCGAGCGCTTTTTCCTCGGCATTTCCATCCTTGAAAAACTGGCGGACACAAAGCAGTCCCTGCGCCATAAAGCTCGTTTCAACCAAGTCGCCGCCGTTGTCTTCCCGACCGAACGGCACCACCTTGCCTGTCCGGCCATCCATCCAATGCGGCCAAGCGCCATGAAAACGGTCGGCTTTCTCCAGCCAGTCGGCGATGTGGTTCAGGCGCTCGTAGCCCTGCTGCCGGGTGATGAAGCCCCGCTCGATACCAACCAAAATGGCCATCAATCCAAAGCCGGAACCGCCTGTGGTGACGACATGCTGGTCGTTGTCGGGGTATGCGCCATCGAGGTGGACTCGCTCACAAGCTAGGCCGGAATTGGGTTCAGCACCGCTCCAGAAATATTCGAAAGTATTTTTCTGAACGAGCTTAAACAGCTCATCGTCAGTGAGTTGTGGCATTTTAGGCATTTGCTGCGCAATGGCTGGCTGCTTGTTTGAGCAAGCCCCAAAAAATAGGCAAGCAATTAGGATGAAAGGGATTGTCCGCATATTGTTTTTGTTTTTTCAGAAAACTTCAAATTTTTTCTCACCAACGTATTCACCATTGACGGAGATTTTGAGGGTGTAGGTATCTGGGAACCAAACCGCATTTTGTGCAGGCAAAATCATGGCAGAACTCCCTAAGTCTCCTTCCATGCTGGTGAGTTGAATTTTTTTAGTGGCAAAGACACTACCATCGCTACTGTACAAGGTTCCAATGACTAGGTCATCCGGTTGAAAACCACCTGTAAAAGCCGCAGACACGTAAACTGAATTGTTAGCTTCATTTTGGGTCATCCTAGGAAGGTCGTTATCACACCAATGTTCATTGGACATCTGATTTATCGTGCAAATGAGAATCGTGGCCTCAATCGGCTTTTCCCGTAGGAAAAAATACCAAATTCCGACGCCTGCCAGTATTACGAGCAAAAACCACCAGCCGTTTTTATTGTCTTCCGTTCCTTGGGTTTGAGCGGCAGGCTTTGGGGGCGGATTGACCACTGGCGGCTTAACGTCCTGATTTTCAAGCAGTTTCACAAAATCCTGAAGGTCGCTCAGCAGCTTATTGAACTGCAAATTTTGCTGCTCGTAGCTGATGATACCCTTCATTTTATCCCGCAACACTTTCTCGTGCTGCGCAGAGAGGCTCGTGAGCGTTTCGAGGTTTTCCTCGTCCAACGATTTTGCCTGGCGAAGTTGCGTCTTCAGTTCCTTCAGGACACTTTCGAAATCGCCCTGGTCGAGCCAGTCCGTGATTTTCTGCTTGTTTTTCAGTTTCATCAAAATCGAATTTGAAGGGTTGTTCCACTGCTGCCTACCGCACGATTTCAAACTCCTTTTCGCCCGCAGCTTGGCCGTTTACTTGCAGTTTCAAGATGTATTTTCCAAGACTCCAAACAGTGCCGTGGATGGGCTGGACCTTGCCGTTGTAACAGCCATCGGGGCCGGGATTTTTGGTCAGTGTGATGGGCTGCGTGGGGAATTTCTCGCCCGTCGGCCAATGCACGGCAGCAGTCACACTTGCTTTGGGTTCCTTCAAGTCCGGCAACTGCACCGTTACGAAGAAAATATTGCTCGACTCGAAAATCGAAATCTGCGGCTGGTCAGGGTCGCAGCATTGCTTGGCGTTCGTCATCTTGGCTTCAACACAGACTTGGATGGCCGAATTGGTAGCAGTTGCCGTTGAGGCTGCTGTACCATTGCTGCCGCTGAATTTGAAAAAATACACGGCCCCACCAATCAGGGCTAACCCCAGCACAATAAACAACCATGCGAGACCACCTTTGCGGTCTTCTTTCTCTTCATTTTTTTGCATAAAACGCTGATAATTAATTAAGTAAACATCATTGCAACTCCAGCACCAAGGTTGTGTAGCGGCCGATTTGGATATTGTCGAGGCTGCTCAACTGCTCGTCGGTCATCACGTTCTTAGCCTTTGTAAACCCAGCCATTCGCTCCGCAAATTTCTTCGTCGCCACAGTTTTGGGGCCATCGTTGCAGTTCATCACGCACATCACGGTCTTGTCGGAGTTGTGCCGGAAATAAACATAGACACCGTCTTCCGGCACAAACTGCGTCAATTTTCCGGTCTGTAGTACGGCATTTTCCTTCCGATAGTTTGCCAATTTTTTAAAATAATTGAAGGCTAGGTTCTCTTTTTCAGAACGCCCTGCCGCTGTGAATTTGTTGGCAGCATCGCCCGACCAGCCACCGGGGAAGTCCTGCCGCACCTTGCCATCGGGGTTGGTGTACCCCGTCAGCAAAATCTCGGTGCCGTAGTACAAAGACGGGATGCCACGGGTCGTCATCATGAAAGTGTAGCCAGCCTTGAGCTTGTCCAAATCCTCGCTCATGACCGAGTAGAAACGGCTGAGGTCGTGGTTGTCGAGAAAAAGTACGTTTAGGAACGGATTTTCATACAAAAAATCCTGCGAAAGGGTCATGTATAGCCGGATAGCGCCCGTTAGCCATTCATTTTTTTGGGTCAACGCATCAGTCGTGGCGAACATCAACGGGAAGTCCTTTGCCGAAGGCAAATGGTAGTTGAAATCCTTGCTCAGGCCGTTGTCTTTGGTATAATAAGCAAGCGTTGAAACGTTTTCCACCCAAACTTCCCCAAAGTTCAAGATGCCCGGAAATTCAGCCTCCATGCGGGCCGACCAATCTGCCGTGAATTTTTGGTTGGGGTAATAATAGGTATCCACCCGGTAGGCGTCCTGACCCGAGTAGGCCGTCCACCAGACGATGTTTTGGATGAGATAATTGGCCAAGCGGGGGTTCTTCTGGTTCAGGTCGGGCATGTGGTTGTCGAACCAGCCGTTGGCCACATGCGCCTGGTCCCATTCCGACTTGTACGGGTCAGTGTTGATGCTGCCCCGATAAACAGGTTTGGTCAGTTCCGGCCACTGGTGTACCCAGTCTTCGGTCGGCACGTCCTTGATGAACCAGTGCTGGTCGCCACAGTGGTTGAAGATGATGTCCATTACCACCTTGATGCCCCGTTTGTGGCATTCGTCCACCAGTTTTTTGTACAAGTCATTGGTTCCGAAGCGTTTATCAACATTGTAAAAGTCCGTTACGGCGTAGCCGTGGTAGCTCTCGTAGGGCTGGTTGTTCTCCATGACGGGGTTCAGCCAGAGGGCAGTCACGCCCAATTCGCTCAGGTAATCGAGGTGGTTCAGCACGCCCTGCAAGTCGCCACCGTGGCGGAAATACATTTTTTGGCGGTTGACGCCCACTTGGTTCATGTCCGGGTAGCTGTCGTTGGAGGGATCGCCGTTTGCGAAGCGGTCGGGCATGGCCAGGTAGATGAAGTCGCTGCTGTTGACTGGCTTGGGTTTTACAGTCGGGTGCGGCTTGATTTCATAGGGATAGGTCTTCGTGTCTGACCCTTTTTTCAGGACGATGTTGAACTTGCCGGGCTTTGCGCCGGGGCCGATTTCGAGCGCCACGAAGCGGTAATTCGGGTTCTCGACTTTGTAATCCGTGACCAACCGAACACCTTCGGCCTTGCTGATGCTGACTTCGTAATCCTTGATATTTTGGTCGTAAATCAGCACTTCCAGCTCCGGTTTTGCCATGCCAACGAACCAAAAAGGCGGCTCCACCCGCACCTTGTCCACTTTGCCGCCCGTGGGCGAAAGGTGGCGGTACTTGGCCTTTTCCATGCCGATAGGCAGGCGCTGTTCGGGGTTGTCGTCGTAGATATTGGTCTGCTGCGCAGGCAGTTTTAGAGCGAAGAGCGTGAGGATTGCGCAGCAAAAAATCAAAAGATAAGTTCTGTTCTTCATAATTTCAGTTTATTTGCTCAATGGTTGGAGCATTTCCAACGGCAATTACTTGCCTCGCAATTATAGGACTTTCCGATGAACCCAACTCAAAATACACGCAGCCAGTGGGCCAATTTTTTCGCTATTGCTTTTGTGGCAGTTTTTTGCGTGGCTTGGTTTGTCCGTTTTGAGTGGCAAATGCTCACGGAAGATTTTTGGTACAATGACGACAACGCCCAGCACGTCGCATGGATGTGGAAGTGGAAAGCCAACCATTTTGCCGAAAACGACCTGATGAACCAAGCCGCCGAGCGGATGCAGCCCATCGGCTACAAAGCCCTCGCCTGGCTGGCCATGCGGGTGATGAACCCCATGCAATTCGGTAAGTACATGGCAATATTGGCCTTGCTCACTGCCAGTTTTTTCGCTTTTTTTCTACTAAAAAAACGGCTCGGATTGCAGGCCGCATTGGCGGTAGCGGTTCTGGTCGGCTTCCTCAGCATGGAGCGCATGG